>Ga0335075_10000054_pt1 | contig 239718 bp, 206 predicted proteins | sample Lox_Sample_24_FD_206723 | JGI IMG/M metagenome (GOLD analysis project Ga0335075, IMG submission 206723) | Soil microbial communities from Loxahatchee National Wildlife Refuge, Florida, United States - Lox_Sample_2.4 | ecosystem: Environmental > Terrestrial > Soil > Wetlands | place: USA...
GGTCGTCTACGAACGAAGCGCTGGGAGTCACTTCGCCTGCATCCACACCGAGCTGTTCGACAATAATCTGCTTCACGCGTTCTTCCACGCTGGCCATGCTTGTTCTTCCTCCGGTATCTCTGCCTGAGGCCCCTGGCTGAATGGCGAGCGGGGGCTACGCCCTGATTGACCTTGCCCATTCTATTCGCGGCCTGCACGCGGGTCAACCTTTGCTGCGTGCTGAAGGCCTGTTTTTCGGCTATTTTTTCGAAACGATCATTCGCGCGCGGCCGGCTCGGTTGAGCACGCCAGATTACAACCTAGCCCATGCGCATCCCGCCGTTCACGTCCAGCACATGCCCGGTGATGTAGCCCGCTTCGTCACTTGCCAGAAACACGATGGCCGTGGCGATGTCGCTCGGCGCTCCGAAGCGCCCCAGCGGAATCATCGACTTCATTTTGTCTTTCAATTCCTGCGGCAGCGGGTCGGTCATCGGCGTCTCGATAAATCCCGGCGCAACCGCGTTTACCGTGATTCCGCGCGACGCCACTTCCACGGCAACCGCGCGCGTCAGCCCGATCAGTCCCGCCTTCGACGCCACGTAATTCGCCTGCCCCGCGTTGCCGGTTTCCGCCACGATCGAAGTGATGTTGATGATCCGTCCGGAACGCTGCCGAATCATTCCCGAAAGCGCCTGCTGAATGCACAAATGCGCGCCGGTCAGATTGGTCCGCAGCACGGCTTCCCAATCCTCCAGCTTCATCCGCAGCTCCAGCATGTCTTTGGTGATTGCCGCGTTGTTCACCAAAATGTCCACACGCCCGTAATTCTCGATCACCTGCTTAAAGCCGTTTTTGACGCTAGCCGCGTCGGCAACGTCCATCGGCACCGCCAGCGCTTGACCGCCCGCTTGCTGAATATCCGCGGCCAGCGCCGCCAGCTTGTCGGCCGTTCGCGCCGTGGCCGCCACTTTCGCGCCCGCTTCGGCCAGCGCCAGCGCGATGGCTCGTCCAATCCCTTGAGACGCGCCGGTAACCAGCGCAACTTTATCCTTAAGTGAAAACATGGCAGTCGAAACTATCGCAGGAATTCAAGATGCGCAACACAGAATGCGCGGGAAATACCGCTGTACGACGCGAACACGTCACGCTTCGGATTTTTCCGCGCGCGCCATGCCGATCTTGTCGAGAGTCGCTTGCAAGCTGGCGGAATCCTCCGCCTGGAAGCACCGCACCGAGCGATCGATCTGCCGCAGCAAACCGGTGAGCACCTTGCCGGGCCCCACTTCCACGAACACGTTCACCCCGGAGTCGATCATCTCGCGCACCGACTCCACCCAAAGAACCGGAGCGGTCACCTGGCGGATCAGCGCATCGCGCGCTTCTTCGCCCGAGGTAATCGCTTCCGCGTCCACGTTGGTGATCACCGGAAATCGCAGCGCCCCAAACGCTTCCGCGCGCAGCTCCGGTTCCAGCCGCTTCTGCGCCGGCTCCATCAGCGCGCAATGAAACGGCGCCGAGACAGGCAGCATCACGGCGCGTTTGGCGCCCGACTGCGAAGCAATCTCCACAGCCCGCTTCACCGCTGCAGCCCTTCCCGAGATAGCAATCTGTTCCGGCGAATTCACGTTGGCCGGCGATACCACATCCTTTTCCGCGGCCTTCTTGCAGATTTCCGTCACGTCCGAAGGCGAAAGCCCCATAATCGCGGCCATCGCGCCTTCGCCTGCGGGAACCGCTTCCTGCATATAACGTCCGCGCGCACGCACCAGCTTCACGGCCGTGGCAAATTCCAGGCTGCCGGCCGCAACCAGCGCCGAATACTCGCCCAAGCTGTGGCCTGCCGCGAAATCCGGCAGCACGCCACGCTTTTCCAGCGCGCGAAACGCCGCGATGGAAACCGTCAAAATCGCCGGCTGCGTATTTTCCGTCAGCTTCAGCTCTTCCTCGGATCCCTCGAAGCACATCTTGGAGATGGAAAATCCCAGCACGGCGTCCGCTTCGGCGAACACGGCGCGCGATTCCGGAAAATTCTCCGCAAGATCGCGGCCCATGCCGGGATATTGCGAAGCTTGCCCCGGAAATAGAAATGCGAGTTTGCTCATGAATGTGGTGGAAGCCGCCGTTCAGCCGCGGGTGGGGAGTGCGGCGGCAGCGGAAAGCTCCTGTTCGATTTTTTCGTTCACGCGGGAGCGGCAGAGCTCGGAGGCCACCCTCATGGCGTTCTTCACCGCGTTGGCGTTGGAGCGGCCATGTCCGATAATGGTGATCCCGCGAATGCCCAGCAGCGGCGCTCCGCCATATTCCGAATAATCCGTGCGGCGGCGCAGCGCGTCAAAGGCGCGCTTCGAGAGCGCGTATCCGATCTGTGACCGCAAGCTGCTTTTGATCGCCTTCTTCAGCATTCCGCCGATGTGCTCCGCCAATCCTTCACTCAGTTTCAGTGCGATATTGCCGATAAACCCGTCGCAGACGATTACCTCCACGTTGCCGCGAAAGAGATCGCGCCCTTCCACGTTCCCAAGAAAATTCAACTGCGTCTGCTTGATGCGCGCCGCCGCTTCGCGCGTCAGGTCGTTGCCTTTTGATTCTTCCTCGCCGATCGAAAGCAGCGCGATGCGTGGTTTCTTGACGCCCCAGATGGCCCGGTAATAGATATCCCCCATCACCGCGAACTGTTCCAGGTGTTCGGGCTTCGAATCGACGTTCGCGCCCACGTCGAGCATGATCGAAACCTTTTCCTTGGCGTTCGGAAACGCCCACGCCAGCGCCGGGCGATCTACGGAAGGCAGCGTGCCAATCACGAACCGGGAGACCGTCATCACCGCGCCGGTATTGCCGGCGCTGACCAGCGCGTCGGCCTTGCCATCCCGCACCAGGCGCGCCGCCACATGCAGCGAGCTGTCTTTTTTGCGGCGGAAGGCGTGCGAAGGCGAATCCGACATGGTCACCACGTCAGTCGCAGGGACGATCTCGATCGGCAGCCCCTCGTGCCGGTGCCGCGCCAGCTCCTGCTTCAGAGCTGACTCGATCCCGACAAGCTGCACCGCGACACCATATTCGCGAGCCGCCAGAATGGCGCCTTCGACTTCCGCGCGAGGGGCGTGGTCACCCCCCATGGCATCCAGGGCAATAGTAGTCATGGAACTCACCCGGGTTCTCGGCCTGAACCCGGCAGGCGAGGAGAACTTAGGCTGACTTAGCCTCGGTGTCAATCACTTCGCGCCCATTGTAGTAGCCGCACTTCGGGCAGGCCCGATGGGGAAGCTTCTTTTCGTGGCAGTGCGAGCACTCTGCGAGAGAAAGCGGCTTCAGATGGTCGTGAGCGCGGCGCGTGGAAGTACGCCGCTTTGAGTGACGTCGCTTAGGATTCGGCATTCGATCTCCTCATGGCAGGGCGCTACTCAGAGCGTCACTGCCGGAAACTGTTAGTGTACCGTTTTATTGCTTTTTGAACCAGTCCTGCTTCAGACGGGCAAGTGGCGCAAGCCTGGGGTCGGAACCGTTCTTTTCGCAGCGGCACTCCTCGTTGTTGAGGTTGGCGCCGCAGTGGGGGCATAGCCCACGACAATCGCTCGAACAAATCACTTTCATCGGCAGCGACAAATTCACCTGTTCGGCAAGCACGTCGGCCAGAAAAAGCCCATCGCCCTCGAAAAAGCCGATCTCGGTATCGTCCAGGTTCAGATGAAACTCTTCCTCGCGGCTAATCGACGTCATCGGCCGGTAGAAAAGATCGAAATCCCGGCTGATTTCCTCGACGACCGTATCCAGGCAACGTGCGCACACCAGATCCACACGCGTGTGCAGATTCCCGAAAATCCGGATCTGCCCGCCCACGAGTTCCGCGGTAGCGCGTACTTCCAGCGGCTCGATCTGCCGGAATTCGCCCGAATGAAAATCCAGCGTGCCCGGGGCGTAACTCTTCCGGATGCGCGTCTTGCGAAGAGCGAGTTCGTTGACATCTAAGAACATAAAAGTCCGCTTTTTTTCGTCCGAAATTCCATTATAGGTCTAGTCGATGCGAAGTCAAGGAACGCTCCGGCAATCTCGCGGCACTGATACCAAAGCGGAAATGAGTTCCTGCGCTCAGGTTTTTCCCGCCACCGGCTCGCCGATCAGCTCCTGATACTTTCGCAGCAGAAAGTGGTCGGTCATGCCCGCCAGGTAGTCGCAGACCACGCGGTGCAGCGGCTCCCTCTTCGCCTGTGCCACGTAGTTCGGCGGCATGCGTTCCGGATGCTCCAGAAACAAGGTGAACATCGCGTCCAACTCGGCCACCGAGCGCTCCCGCTCATCTGAAATCGAGGCGTTGCAGTACAGCCGCTCGTTGAGAAAATGTTTGAGGCTGGCCGCCGCCCGCTGCGCATCGGGCGAAAAACCCGCCAGCCGCCCGGCCTGGCGTCTCACGTCCTGGACCGTACTCACGCCGCTCGCCTTGATTTGCCGCTGCGTGTTTTCAATCAGGTCCGTCGCCAAATAGTCGAGCACCCGCTTGAGCGCCTCATTCAGCTTTAACTGCCGCCGCCCGCGAGGATATCGCCGTTCGATCTCCGCGAACGCCGCGTCGAACACCGCGACGTTCGCGCGCAGTTCGCCAAGGTCCACCAGACGCGCCTCGAACCCATCGTCCAGATCGGCGGTGTCGTAGGCGATCTCGTCCACCAAATCAATCAGCTGCGCTTCGATGGGAGGGCGCTCGTCCAGCAAATATTCCGCGAGCGCTGGAAACTCCGCCGCCGAATAATCCCGCGAGTGTTTGACGATTCCCTCGCGCACCTCAAAGGTCAAATTCAGCCCCGGAAAATCCAAATACCGTTGCTCGAACTGCTCGACGATCCGCAGCGCGTGCAGATTGTGATCGAATCGCTCGCCGAATTCGCGCATGCGCCGGTCCAGATGATGCTCGCCGGCATGCCCGAAGGGTGGGTGCCCGATGTCGTGCACCAGTGCCAGCGCCTCCGCCAGCTCGGTGTTGAGCGAAAGCGCGCCGGCAACCGTCCGCGCGATCTGCGTCACTTCCAGCGTGTGCGTCAGCCGATTGCGGAAATGATCGGAAAAACGGGTGGTGAAAACCTGCGTCTTGGCTTCCAGGCGGCGGAACGCTCGCGCGTGGATCACCCGGTCGCGGTCCCGCGCGTAATCCGTGCGATAGGGATGCGGCTTTTCGGGATAACGCCGGCCGCGCGACTCGCGCACGTCCATGGCGTAGGAAGCCAGCGGCATCGCGCCATTCTAGTGCAAGCAAACGCGCGGAGCTACTGCGTAGACGGCCCGGTAAGCTTCAGGATTTCGACGCAGGAAGCAGCGCCAGCGCCTCGTCCGCCTGATCGGCGATCGGGGTGTCGGGATACTCGGATTTGATCTGCCCGTACAGCTTGGCGGCTTGCGATGGATTTTGCGCGCGATAGGAATTCGCCAGCGCCAGCATGACCTCTGGCTTGGGGACCAAAATCGACGGCTTTGCGATTAGCTCCTGATAGAGACGGATGGCTTCGGCGTTCTTCCCGCTCCGCGCATCCATCCCCGCCAATTCGTATTTCGCCATGGCCACAACTTCCGGGTCTTTGCTGGACGTCACGCGCTTCAGCCACGCTTCCGCCGCTGCCCCGTTATTCAGCTTTTCGTCGCTCAATGCGGCGTAATAGGCGGCCAGCTGGCCCGAGCGGGTGTTCTTATATTTAGTGGCCACCTTCGAAAACGCTTGTTCGGCGGCCGTAAACTTCTGGCTGTCGCTCGCGTACGTCAACTGTCCCGGCGTCTGCGCGCCGCCGACCTGCGCCTGGTAAATCGCCATCGCGCTGTTAAAACCAGCTTCCGCGCCGGCTGCTTGGCTCTGCGCATACGTTCGCCAACCATAAACTCCCGCCGCAACCGCCAGCGCCAGCACCACCAAGAAAATCGTAAACGCCTGATGCGAAAGGACGGCTTCCGCGCCGTGCGCCAGGGTGTCGCGCACCTCGTCCTTCTTTAGTTCCTTGCGGGAAATATGCTGTGCCAAAACCACACCTCAAGGGGAGTTTACAGAACCAAATGGTATCACAGTCCGCCGCGCAGACGTACCGCTACCCCCGCACACGCTACCCTCTGCGCGCCTTCATGCACAACCGAAGCGAGGTGCCGGAGCAAATGGCAAGTCCGGCGATGGCAATCAACCGACCCCGTGTTACACCTTGATGACGTTTTCGGCTTGAAAGCCCTTCGGGCCTTGCTTCACCTCAAACTCAACAAGCTGGCCTTCGTTCAGCGACTTGTATCCGTCCATTTCAATCGCGGAGAAATGGACGAACACATCCTCCCCGGACTGGCGCTGGATGAAGCCGTATCCTTTCGAAGCATTGAACCACTTCACCACACCCTGTTCTCGAGCCAACGTAGCCACTCCTATTTCAGCGATCTCCCGATCCGGACGCCTGCACCGCGCTTGTGCCGACGCGCGCATGGCGCACGTCGAGCCTTTGTTGCGGGATGCAGGACCGCTTCGGCGGCGGGATTTTTGCACAAAGCGTTTTTACTGTCCAGCAGAAGAAGCAAGGGGAGATGAGGAGCGGAAGCAGCGGCCTAAAGCGCGAGTCTTGCGGATGTTTCGATAAAGCTAATGGGATTGCGCCAGCGAGTTGCCGTTGTCACACCCGCGCCTCGGCAAATTCTTGGCCATCACCAAGTCGGTGCCGCCCCCGGGAGCGCGCTGCACGGTAAATTCGTCGGTGAAGGCGCGCATCAGAAACAGCCCGCGCCCCGAGGTTCGCAGCAGGTTTTCTTCCGCCAGAGGGTCGGGAATCTCGGTGATCTCAAACCCGCAGCCTTGATCCATGATGTGGATGACCAGCTTTTCCGGTTCGAACTCCACGACGAGGGTGATCTTCTTCTGCGGGTCCTGGCAATTTCCGTAGGTGAACGCGTTGATTGCGCCTTCGCGCACCGCCATCGACAGCTTATGAATGTCGTCGTCGCCGAAGCCGGCCGCTTCCGCGACGCGCTTCGCGATGCCTTCCGCTAGATCTACGCTTTCAATTAGCGTGTCTAGCGTGACCTCGAGACGTTGGGCGGTTTTCGCCATCGAGCCCCTTGTGGCTTGCGCCTATGCGCACAAATTGCCACATGTCTGTATCATAGCGCGTTCCTCCCGTCAATGCGCGTCTCCGCCTCGGCCTGGACGTGTCACTTCCCGCCGCCCCAATCTGGCTTACGCCCAATAGGTGCGGTCCAGCGTCCGGTACTGAATGGCCTCGCTCAGATGTTTTGGCTCGATGGACGCCACGCCGTCCAAATCGGCAATGGTTCGCGCCACTTTCAGGATGCGATCGTGCGCCCGCGCCGAAAGCCCCAGCTTTTGGATGGCCGTCTCCAGCAGTTTTTCCCCATCCGCCGAAATCGCGCAGTGCTGACGAATCAGGCGCGGAGGCATCTGTGCATTTGCGTACAGTCGCTTCTCTGCGCGGTAGCGCTCCATCTGCACTTCCCGCGCGCGCACCACACGCCCACGCACGCTCGCCGAATCTTCCACCACGCCGTTGCCGCGCAGTTCTTTGTATTTCACCGCCGGCACTTCCACGTGAATATCGATGCGGTCCAGCAGCGGCCCCGATATTTTCGACACGTATCTCTGAATCTGCGGCGGCGAGCAGTGGCACTCGCGCGTGGCGTCGCCGAAAAATCCGCAGGGGCATGGATTCATCGCCGCCGCCAGCATGAATCGCGAAGGAAAGATCACCGACACCGCCGCGCGCGCAATCGTCACGCACCCATCCTCCAGCGGTTGGCGCATCACCTCCAGCACGTTGCGCTGAAATTCCGGCAGCTCGTCGAGAAACACCACGCCGTTGTGCCCCAGTGACACTTCTCCCGGCCTCGGAATGGCTCCGCCGCCGATCAATCCCGCGTCGCTGATGGTATGGTGCGGCGAACGAAACGCCCTCGTGCCCACCAGCCCGCGCCCATTTTCCAGCACGCCGGCAATGCTGTGAATTCGTGTGGTCTCAATCGCTTCTTCCAGCGACATCTGCGGCAGAATCGTCGGAATCCGCTTGGCCAGCATGGTCTTGCCCGCGCCCGGCGGCCCAATCAGCAGAATGTTGTGGCTCCCCGCGCAAGCCACTTCCAGCGCGCGTTTCGCGGACATCTGCCCGCGGACGTCGCGCAAATCCACCGCGTACTCGCTGGACTCCTCCAGCATTCGCGAGGTGTCCACGGCAATCGGTTTGAACGATTCCGGCGCGTTGATCAAGTCCGCCGCTTCCGGCAGCGTCTTCACCGCGAACACGCGCACGCCCTCCACAACGGCCGCTTCGCGCGCATTCGCCGCCGGCACCACCACGTTTTCGATTCCTCGCTCGCGCGCCGCCAAGGCCGCCGAAAGCGCCCCGCGCACCGGACGCACTCCGCCATCCAGCGAAAGCTCGCCCAGAAACACGAATTGGTTCAGAATTTTCCCGAAGAATTGCCCTTGGCACCCCAGCAGCCCCAGCGCCATCGGCAGATCGAATGCCGAGCCTTCCTTGCGCACGTCCGCGGGCGCCAGGTTCACCGTGACCGCTTGATTGGAGGGAAAATCGAATCCGCAATTCCGCAGCGCCGACCGAATCCGCTCCCGGCTCTCTTTCACCGCCAGGTCCGGCAGCCCCACCACGTTGAAGCAGCCTTGATACGCGGGACTAACATCCACCTCGACTTCCACTAGGTACGCGTCGATTCCGAACACAGCCGCGCTGAATGATTTGAAAAGCATTGCGGAAGGCCCCAAGCGTACAGTCGCCTAAGGCCGCAGAGCGTATCTCAAAAAGCTACGTCACGCTAGCGATACTCAGCGCCTCCATTACCGCAACCCGCTTTTCCCAAAATGGGAATTAATCCCTCCATGTTCACTGGCTGTGTAGAGCCAGCCTTGACGAGCGCAGCCGAGCAACTTCTCTATCGATGGGCGTTACGCGCTTGCCCCTCACCGTTAATTTCGCTGCTCGGCTCCATGCCCGTTCCAGAGCATTAATCCGTGCAAATGGGCTCACATGCCGCTTCACACAGATCAAAGCCCGAAATTGGAATGCTCCGCAAAATTGCAAGGGTCGGGTGCGTGCGATTGGCTTGCCTGGCTAGCGACTTCCTGACCGCAGTCAGCGTATGATCGGGCTAGCCAGCGTCCATGCGCATCCCATTTTTCTCCAAAGCCGCTCCCGACCACGCGCATCCGCACGTCATCCGCTTGCGGCTCCGCGAAATGAGCCAGCTTTTCAATTCCATGGACCCCTCGCCGTTCATCGAAAAGGACCTCGACGATCACGCCGAGGAATTCATCGTTGGATGGGCGCAGGAATTTTCCCACGATGCCCCGCTGCGCCTGAGCATCTATCTGGACCAGTGGCCCGCCGAAGATCCACGGGAAATGATCCAAACGGCCGTTCACCATTATTTCGCGCACCGCGCGCAAATCACCAACATGGAGTTCAAGCGCTTGCTGGAGCAGGGCCGCACCAGCCTAATCATCGGCTTAGTGTTCCTGTCCGTCTGTCTGGTGCTTAGCAACGTGTTTTTAAACGGCGAGGCGGGAACCTTCGCCGCCGTCGGACGCGAGAGCTTGACCATCGGCGGCTGGGTCGCCATGTGGCGCCCCATGCAAATCTACCTCTACGACTGGTGGCCCCTGCGCCGCCGCATCCGCGTCTTCCAGGAGCTCAGCCGCATGCCCGTAGAATTAGTCCCCCGGGAAAAGAAGTAGCCCGATTCACCTTCCACCAAGCGCCAGAGGGCAACCGCATTCCACCGATGGCGCTCGCCGAACCGGGTCAGCCTTGCGCCCAGTGTCCGTCGAGGAAAAGCATTTCGCTCCGGTGGCGAGTTCGAGCCGGTCCGCTTTGGTCCTCCACGTCATTTCTTCAGAAGCGAGGTCCAGTTCAACAGCACTGTCAATCTGGAGGGCGCGCTGGTCGCCGACGGCGAGACAACAAAAATGAATTTCTTGCCGTCACCGCTCACATCCCAGTGAACGTCGGTTTTCGCTGGCGTGCTGAATCCCTTCGGCTTAAACAGTGGCTTGGGTTTCCCTGCCTGAAACCCCCCAGTTCCGTTGAGTTCGACCGACATAACCGTCCCGTCGAGCGCCACGTAGAATAGCTCCTCGCCGTTTTTGTTCCAGCGCGGGCTGTGGCCCCCTTCCGCCGAGACTTGCCATTTGCCACCGGCCTGCGGACTTCCCGTAGGCGACCGTGGATCGAACGGCCGCACGTAGACTTCAGATCTGCCGGACTCGTTGGAGGTGTATGCGATCCAACGGGGGTGACCGTCAGGCCCTGGCGAGAACTGCCCCTCGCTTCCGACCCCCTCCTGAACGAAAGGGAGCGGTCTTCCAATGACCTGCCCGTTCTTATCCATAGCCAGCACAGACATGTTTTGATCCGACGCCGGAGTCGGTCCGCTGAATAGCAGTGAGCGCCCATCACCCGACCAACTCGTCGGATCAACCGCGTGCACCGACTTGAATAGCAATTCGTCCGCACCGCCTCCGTTCGCAAGCTTCTGGTAGATGGTGTCCGGCGTGCCGCCGCGATTGGACGCGAACGCAATGTGGCTTCCGTCTGGAGACCACACGGGGGCGCCGTCAGTCGCAGAATCGAAGGTCAACCGCGTACTGATGTCACGTGCCAGATCGATCATCCACAGATTCTCGCTATTCGACGAAAAGTCAAAGCGGGCTACAACGACTCGCTCTCCATCCGGTGAGAACGCCATACCATCGTAGTCACCCGGATCGCCCACGGCTTCGAGTATCTTTCCCCGCCGATCGAATAACATGAGCTGGCGGTGGCCCACTGCGAGGTCAGTGCTGTACACCAGGATGCCCGTGAGCGAGGCCGAAAAACTGTCTACCTGCTCCGCGATACGCACCGGCTGCCCCGCTAGCGCGAGCTTTCGTAAATTAAACGGGCGGGCCACTAGCGTTCGCGATGTGCCATCACGCACATACAATAGGTAGCCGAGGTCGCGATCATGCGACGGCGCATAACGCACAACATTGAACACGTCCGTTAAAAGCTTCTTGGATTCCTGGTCCCCGGCGTTGCGATTTAACGACCCGAGGTAAATATCGGCGCTGATGGCACTGGCGTCGTACACGCTGTAAAGAAAATGCTCGCCGTCTGGCAGGGCTACCGGGGCACCGCGCAATTCGCCGCTGTGGTCCCTAATTGGCAAAGGAGAAGATACTCCGCCCCCTTCCGGAACCTCCCAAAGGCCGGGTCCACGAAAAGGATCGCCAAAAATGATCTGGCCCGTTGAAATCCAGAACCCGTTTACCACGGCCGGGCCGGAGTCACACAAGATTTCGGGCGGGTCTCCTTCGATGTCAACCTTCTTAAGTTTTCCGTCCGCACTGAACGCCACAAAGCTGCTGTCCGGGGACCAAAAAGGAACGCTCAACGAGTCTTCTGTGCCCTCGATAGCATGCGCATCGAGCGAGTCCATACGCTCAAGCCATAGACGGTTCGGCACTCTAGAATTGTGAAATACCAAGTGCGTGCCATCGGGAGACAGCTCTGCCATGTCCACCGTCGAATCGGGAGCGGCGATTTCATATCGGTGTATGGGCGTCTCCAGAATTGCGGAGCTCCGCCGAATATAAGCGGATGCCAGCCAGCCGAGTGCTGCCAATGTAAGGCCGAACAACGCCCACGGCAGCGCGCGTCTCCATCTCGCCGTCGCAAACCGCTTGGCTTCCATCGGGGCGGAATTCCGCGCGGCCGAGAGGGCCTCCTCAAGGACGATACGCGCCTCCCCAATTGCTTGTAGCCTCCGTTTCACGTCTTTTTCTAAGCAGCGCTGCAATAGGAGGCGGATTCGGACGGGCGTCTGGGCGGGGAGTGCCGACCAATCTGGCTCGTTCTTCAATACAGCGGCCAGCGTGTCAGCGACCGTCTCGCCGGGAAAGGTTCTCTTCGCGGTCAGCATCTCGTAAAGCACGCAGCCAAACGCCCAAATGTCTGTCCGGCGATCTACGGGCTTTCCCTTGCCCTGCTCGGGTGACATATACGCTGCCGTGCCGAGCAGCACGCCTGCTGTGCTGGCGATTCGGCTCAGGGTGGGGGAATTGGAAATGTCGCGGCTTTCCGGATCGCCTTCGATAGCCTTCGCAAGCCCGAAATCAAGGATCTTGACGGTGCCCTGGGGAGTGACTTTGATGTTAGCGGGCTTCAGATCACGGTGAACGACACCCCGCTCATGGGCGTATTCAAGCGCATCGCACATCTGTCGGGCGGTGTGCAGGGCTTCATCGAGTGGAAGGGGTCCGGACTTGAGGCGATCCGCGAGCGTGGGTCCCTCGACTAATTCCAGCACGAGCGCAAGTGCACTCTCGGACTCTTCGAAACCATAGATGGACCCGATGTTGGGGTGATTTAGCGACGCGAGGACTTTCGCCTCCCGTCGAAACCGAGCCACGCGGTTCGCGTCACCCGCGAACTCTGACGGCAGTACTTTCAGCGCGACGTCGCGCGCGAGTTTCGAATCTCGCGCGCGATATACTTCGCCCATTCCCCCCGCTGCTATGAAAGCCACAATCCCGAATCGAGCGGACCAGGTATCGTGCAGCCCTAGGCGTTTCCCGGAATGGGCCGCGTAACGGGGATCGATAAACGCAGGTGTTGAGAGAAAGATTTCTGGATTCGCCTGCTCTGCCAGCAGGCGATTGACCTCACTCCGAACCACCTCGTCATCGGCATTTCTCTCAAGGAAGCTTGTTCGCTCATTGGGAGCGCGTTCCAACGCGGCGTCAAAAAGCTCTTTAACGCGTTCCCACTGTTTTGGAGAGATTTCCATGGCGGCTCCTCAACTCACGTTGAAGCCATACCTTCGCAAGGGCCCAGTCCCGCTTCACTGTCTTCGGAGAGATGTTAAGGAATTCCGCTGTCTCCTCCACGCTGAGTCCGCCGAAGAATCGCAATTCGACAATGTGGCTTTGTCGGACGTCGAGTTTCGCCAGGCGCTCGAGCGCCTCATCTACTTTCAGGAGTTGTTCGGAGTGTTCAGGAGAAAATGCGAGAGCTTCACTCAACGGCAAAGAGATTTTTGCGCCGCCCCGCTTCTCGCGCAGATGCCCCCGCGCATGATCGATCAGCACGCGCCGCATAGTCTTCGCGGCAATCGCTAGGAAGTGGGAGCGCCCCTGCCAATTCACGTTCTTCTGGCGGACGAGTCGTAGGTAGGCTTCATTGACTAAAGCGGTGGTCTGCAGTGTGTGGTCGGGCCTTTCGTGGCGCATGTACCCCCGCGCCAGACGCTTTAGCTCGTTGTAAACAAGGGAGGTTAGCTGCTCGGCGGCTTCCTGATCTCCGTTGGCAAGCTCGGACAACAAAGCCGCAGCATCTGTCCCGCGAGAGTCCATTGGGATGGCCTCGTCTGTACGGAAAGACCTAAAGTGGCATGTATTCTACCGCTATTCATTCGCGAATCAATAAATTGTGTCGAGGGCTCTTAACGGCGCTGTCAATCTGATCCAACTGCGGTTCGCTCCGTATGACCCCTCCGTGTGCAAAACGTCGCGCTAATAGCTAAAGGGATTGAAAGAGGCTTGAATACTTGAGACCGCGACTTCAAAAGCCTCTGTCTCGCCCATGTGGAACCAAATCAATACTTGAGGTTAACGATGACAACGAAACGTCTGCCTTACGTGCACTTGGATTTGCTAGGGTTACGGACTGGGGCGTTCATCCTATGCCTAGCCCTACTCGCACTGGCACTCGGCCGTACCGCCAGTGCTCAGCAGCCGCGCGTCATCGCCTTTGACGCTCCAGGCGCCACTGCCACAGTACCCGATGGACTCACTCTTACCGGAACGATTGTCGGCTACTACCTTGACGAGAACTTCGTCGCCCATGGGTTCTTACGAACACCGGATGGCCACTTCACGTCGTTCGATGCCCCCGGCGCTGGCACGACGCCGGATAACTCCAACGGCACTTTCCCCCTCGGAGTCAATCAACTCGGAACCGTGGTTGGCTACTACGAAGACGACAACAGCGTGTCGCACTGCTTTATTCGAACCGCCGACGGGAAGATCACCACGTTCGATGCCCCCGGCGCAGACGTCAGTCCGGCCGCCCAAGCGGGCAGCCAGTTGACAGGCATTAGTCCTACGGGCTTGACCGTAGGCCTCTACACCGGTTCTAACCTTGTCACCCACGGCTTTCTGCGCAGCCCGGGCGGACAGTTTACTTCGTTCGATGCCTCTCCGAATTCCGTTTCCACGTTTCCCAATGGGCCCGTCAATCTGGAAGGAGCTCTGGTGGGCTTTTACGCGGATACAGCACCGAGGTTCCACGCTTTTGTACGCGATCCGCGGGGAACGATATCAGTTCTCACATTCCCGGACTCTTGCGATGGAACCATACCCGAGGGTTGCGTAGGCTTCGGCGATTTAAACATCAACCTCTTTGGCTGGAGCGTGGGCACCTTCCAAGACGCGAATCTCGTGCACCACGGCTTTCTGCGCAGTCCCGACGGGGAAATCACAGCCTTTGACGCTCCGGGCGCGGGAAATGTCGGCCCTTATCAAGGCACAATCTTCAGCTACAACTTCACTCCGGACGGAAATGAGGTCGCGGGCCTCAACGACTTAGGAGCGGTCGCGGCAACCTATCTCGATGCCGACTACGTATACCATGGCTTCCTGCGCACTCCGGATGGCAAGTTTACGTCCTTCGACGCCCCCGGCGCGGATTTGACGCCGGGCGCCCTTAACGGGACATTTCCCTTCGCCATCAACGACCTCGGAGTGGTCATCGGTATCTACACAGACGCGAACTATTTGCCCCACGGGTTCATTCGCGAACCGTAAAGCCTCCGATTACGCGCGGCCGCGCGAGCGATGTCTCGCGCGGCCGGATATCACTTGGGCGGAGGCGCCATGCCTCCAAGGCTGCGGGAGATGCAGACAAAACCGAGCCATCGGCGCCGCGGGGCCCTAACGACCCTCGTGGGCAGGCAACCAATACCGATTACGCATCCGAAAGCGATTCGTCGAATCCCGCCGCTTGCGGCTTTTCCATCTCGTCGGTCTCGACGATCTCGCCGCAGTCCAGGCATTCGATGTACTGCGCGTCCTTGTCCTTGGCAATCAGCTGCGTCCGTTTATGCTCGCACTTCTTCTTCGGCTCATCACTCATCGTCGAAAACCCTTCGCCCCTATTCCCGCTGCCTGCCAGTGTAAGACGTAAGTTAGCCCTTGAGGAATACTGATTACTGTGCTAACGTCAACCGTTTTTACTGTCGGCTCCGCAGCGGCTGAGAGCGGCGACGTGTAAATTCAAGCCCCCGTCGGTGACGCTCGTGGCTTGAGCGCCTTCGGGCAGGCGGCAAAGGAGGCGGCGTGTTGCGATTGGCACTCTCGGAAGCATCGCAAGGCGTTAATCGTCGCGCGTTCTGTTCGCCATTTGTTCGCCGCCCTCGCGCGGCGAGGGGCGGAACGCTCAATCAACCTCGAGCACGCGTAAGTCATACAAAACAAAGCTTCGGCGCAGAGCAAGGGCGGAACTTCCCGGTGCATTTTCAAATCCCAATTTTGCACATCGAGAATCGCAGAAACAGCGGTCGCAGCATTTCGATCGCGCGCGGTCACCGGGCTTCCCAGCCGCGCAGCCTGCCTCACTGGGCGGAACTAAAGCGCCTGTTATTGACGAAAAGCAAGAACCGCCCATATAATGGAGGTTCGTCAATTCAGCTGGAGGCAGCATGTACGCCGTAATCCGCAGTGGGGGTAAGCAGTATCGCGTCGCTCCGGGCGAGACCATTCAGGTCGAGCGCTTGGAGGGCAAAGTCGGCGGCAAGGTGACGTTTGAAGACGTCGTGACCGTCCGCACCGACGAAAAGAAATTTCTTGGCGCGCAGTCCAAAGCCAAAGTAACCGGCAAGATCGTCAGGCACATGCGCGGCGCCAAAATGCAGGTGCTGAAATACAAGACCGGCGGCCAGTATAAGATTCAGCGCGGCCACCGGCAGAATTACACCGCCGTGCAAATCGGCGAAATCGAACTCGCATAGGAATTTAGAGGCTTCTCATGGCGCACAAAAAAGGCGGCGGTTCGTCCACTAATGGACGCGATTCTCAGGGACAGCGGCTGGGCATCAAGCGGTTCGGCGGCCAGTTCGTCACCGGCGGCAGTATTCTGATCCGCCAGCGCGGCACGCGCTTCAAGGCCGGCAAGAACGTCGGCCGCGCCAAGGACGATTCTCTTTTTGCCTGCATTGATGGCATCGTCCGCTTCGAAGATAAAGGCGGCCTGGGGCGCTTCATCAGCGTTCTGCCGCCCTCCGCCGCAGCTGAAGGCGGCGCCGCTCCCGCGGAAAATCCATCCGCATCCGCGGCTGACTGACATTTTCCCGCCACGCGAATATTTGCAATCCGCCGGCCCGATGAGTGAATCTAAGGTCACGGGCGGCGGTCCTATCCTTTCGCTTTTCAAGGTGCAAGCTTTCCGCTGTTCAGCGCTTCCATGTATGTTCGCTCGGTGCTCCCATGTTTGTTGACGAAGCGAAAATCTCGATAAAGGGCGGTGACGGCGGCAATGGCTGCGTCGCGTTTCGCAGGGAGAAGTACGTTCCGCGCGGCGGCCCCTCGGGCGGCGACGGCGGCCACGGCGGCGACATCTACCTCGAATCCAATCCCAACGACAACACGCTGCTGCGCTACCGTTACAACCGCCTCTTCCGAGCCGATCGCGGGCGCCACGGCGAAGGCTCCGATTGCCATGGACGCGCCGGCGAAGACATGGTCCTCACCGTCCCGGTCGGAACAGTGGTCTACGATGCCGATTCCGGCGAGCAGCTTTTCGACTTCGCCGAAGCGGGCCAGCGCTTCCGCGCCGCAAAGGGTGGACGCGGCGGGCGCGGCAACGGCAATCCAAAGTGGGTCCGTCCGTGGCACCAGGCGCCGCGCGAACATGAAGACGGCAGGCCCGGTGAAGAACGCAATCTGCGCCTCGAATTGAAATTGCTCGCGGACGTCGGCTTGGTCGGCTTCCCCAACGCAGGAAAGTCCACATTCATTTCGCGCATTTCCGCGGCGCGTCCGAAAATCGCAGCGTATCCTTTCACCACTCTGGAGCCGCATCTGGGCGTGGTCTCCGCCGATCCTGACGCGGCGCCTGGCAACGGCCGCACCTTCGTGGTTGCCGACCTTCCCGGCCTGATCGAAGGCGCGCACGAAGGCGCCGGCTTGGGCATTCGTTTCCTGAAACACGTGGAGCGCACCCGACTGATTGCGCATCTCGTGGACACCAGCGATGCGAACGACCGCGATCCAGTACGCGATTTCGAAATCATCGAACATGAACTTGAATCGTTCAGCCCGGAGCTGGCCCGGAAGCCGATGATCGTGGTGGCCACGAAGCTCGACGCCACGACGAATCGCGAGCACCTCGAAGAGCTGCGCGCATTCGCAGCCAAGCGCGGCCTGCCGTTTTACTCGATCTCTTCCGCGACCGGCGAAGGCGTCGTCGGACTGGTTCGCGCTCTCGCCGACGCTCTCGATCGCATTCCGAAGCCTGCGTCGCCCGTCCAATCCGAGGTCGCGCCGCCCATTCCGCCGCGCGGCGAGGATCACACCGCGCAGCATCCGGAGAAGCGTTGACGTCGCCCGCCGCCCAGAAACCCTCCGGCCCCGCGCATCGTTCGATCGCGCTTTTCGGAGGCACCTTCGATCCCGTTCATGCCGGACATATCGCCGTCGCGCAGGCTGCGCAGCGCCGCTTTCATCTCGACGCGATCCATTTCGTCCCATCATCGCGCCCGCCGCACAAATCCCGGCAGGAGCTCACGCCTTTCATTCACCGTTACGCGATGGTGGCTCTGGCGTGCGCCGAGCATGCCGGTTTTCTGCCCTCGCTCGCCGAGGCGCCCCCGCCGCATCCGCACGTCTTCTACTCGATCGATACGGTGCGGAAGTTTCGCCGCGAGCATCCCGACGATCACATCTACTTCATCATCGGGGCCGATCAGTTCCTGGAATTTCCGACGTGGAAAAATTACGAGCAGCTGCTCGACTCCTGCGATTTCATCGTGGCCAGCCGCCCGGGATTTCGCCTGGACGCGTTGCGCTTGATTGTTCCCCCGGATAAGCTGGGGCGCTCGTCGCCGAGCGACCAGCACAAAATCGTGCTGCGCAAATCGACGGTGCACTTGCTCGCTACGGTCGCCAGTCACGTGTCTTCCACCGAAATCCGCGACCGGCTGCTGCAAAAGCAGGGAATCCACGGGCTTGTGCCCGCGCTCGTGGAGGAATACATTCTGGGGCAGGCCTTATACCGGTGAGACTGGAAGATCTTCAGCCCGAAGTTGGCGATGCGGTGGAAGCGGCCCAGGATAAGCAGGCCTCGAATATTACCGTGCTGAGGCTTGCCGGAGCCGTCGCGTTCGCGGATTACTTCATCCTCTGCTCGGGACAGAGCGCGCCGCAGCTTCAAGCTATTGCCGAGGCCATCGAAGAGCGCTTGGATCGCCGGGGCAAGCGCCTGCTGCATCGCGAAGGCAAATCAGGAGCGGAGTGGGTGTTGCTCGACTACGGATCGATCGTGGTTCACATTTTCGGCGAAGGGGCGCGGCGCTACTACGATCTCGAGCGCCTATGGCGCAACGCCGAGCGTCTGGACGTTCCCTCGCCAGGCGAGCCCAGCGCGCGTTCCGCGGAAGAAACGGCGCGCGGCGAATCGAATCCATGACCGATGCGCGCGTCAGTTGGATCGCGGCCGACCCGGCTTCTCTCCGCGTTCTCGAAATTGCCGAAAAGCTCACCGACGCAGCCACAACTCTTCTGATCACCGGCGAAAGCGGCTGCGGAAAAGACCAGCTCGCCCGATGGATTCATGAGCACGGACAGCGCCGCGACGCCCCATTCCTGAAAATCGATTGTGCCAGCCTTCCGGCGGAGCTTGTCGAGTCGGAGCTTTTCGGCCACGAACGAGGCGCGTTCACCGGCGCCGTGGCGCGCAAGCCGGGGCGCCTAGAAATGGCGCAGGGCGGCACAATTGTGCTTGACGAGGTCGCCGCTCTCGGCCCCGGCCTGCAGGCGAAACTGTTGCGCGTGCTGGAGGAGCGCACCTTCGAGCGGTTGGGCGGCACAGAGACGCTGCGCATGGATTCGCGCGTGATGGCGCTCACCAACACGGATTTGTCCGCGGCCGTCACCGCCGGCCGCTTCCGCGAAGATTTGTATTTCCGCCTCAACGTTCTGGCTCTGCCGGTGCCGCCGTTGCGCGAACGGGCGCGCGACATCGGGCCGCTGGCGGGGCATTTCCTCGCGCGCCTCGGCCCGGTTCACGGCCGCACCGACGTTTCCCTCTCGCCTGGCGCATTGCAACTGCTGGAATCGTATCCATGGCCCGGTAATGTGCGTGAACTGAAAAACGCGATCGAGCACGCGTTGATCTTCGCCAATTGCTCGCAGCTGGAAGCGGCCGATTTTCCGGACATCCTACGCGCTGCCGGAAAGCCAAGCGCCACTGCGAGCGCGCTACGTTCGCTGGAAGACATCGAGCGCGAAGCCATCCAAGCCACGCTTGAGGCTACCCGTTACAAAATCGGATATGCAGCCGAAGTGCTGGGCATCAGCCGCAAGACGCTGCTGGAAAAGCGCAAAAAATACGGCCTGTTTTAAGCTCCGCTTCCGAATCGAGCCATGAAAATTCGCCTCGTGATGCTCGGCAAAACGCGCCAGCCAGAAATCCGCGCTCTTGCGGAAGATTACTTCGCACGCATCCGCCACTACGCCGACCTCGAAGTGAATGAAGTTCGCGACGAGTCCGCTGCGGCGCTGCGGAAGCTCAAAATCGAGCCGGGCGCCACCGTGGTGCTACTCGATGCCGCCGGCAAGCAACACACGTCCCAATCTTTCGCGCGGTGGATCGGCGACCTGCGCGATCGCGGCGTGCGCGAGCTGTGCTTTTATTGCGGCGCGGCCGAAGGCTTTCCCGCCGGCATCCGTCGCAACTCCACGCAACGGATCTCGCTTTCCACGCTGACCATGCCGCACGAATTCGCCCGCGTGCTTCTAGCCGAACAGATTTACCGCGCCTTCGCCACTCTCGCCGGGCATCCCTACCCAAAATAGGGCACTCACTGGGTATCTTCACGGCCTCGCTTGGTGTTCAACTACAGGGATATCTGTAATCCCCGGCAAAACTGCGGGGAACAAAAATCGACCTCTTTGAAAAGGAGGTAAACCGAATGCATTACTTTCTAGAGCATTGGACCTGGTGGGCCTGGTCCGCCGGCATACTCGCGGGCAGTATCGTGGTCGCCTTGCTGTTTCGGTGGATCCTCTTTGCGATTCTCGACGACGTCGCCAAGCGGAAGCCCTCGGTTTTGAAAACTTCGATCATCGCACACAGCAAGAATCTGGCGCGGTGGATCCTTCCACTGCTGGCCGTGGTAATTGCCGTGCCGACTTTACCTCTTCCGCCGATCGCCAAAGACGCCATCCAGCACGCGGTGGGCGTGGCGCTGATCGCGGTCGTGGGGTGGCTGATCATCTTGATCGCCGACGTGACCATCGATGTTTTTGAAGCTCGCTATCGGATGGATACCGCCGACAACCTCGTCGCGCGGAAAGTACAGACGCAACTGAACGTGCTGCGGCGCATTCTGTACGTTCTGATCGTCTTCATGACCGTGGGCGTCGCTCTGATGACCTTCCCGCCCATCCACCAAATCGGCACCAGCGTTCTCGCTTCCGCGGGGGTAGCGGGCATCGTCGTGGGCCTGGCCATGAAGCCCACGCTCTCGAGCCTGGTGGCGGGAATTCAGATCGCGCTGACGCAACCGATCCGCCTCGACGACGTGGTGGTGGTGAACGGCGAGTGGGGCCGCATTGAGGAAATTCACACCTTCTTCGTGGTGGTGCGCATCTGGGATCTGCGCCGCCTGGTATTGCCACTTTCGTATTTCATCGAACAGCCATTCGAGAATTGGACCCGCACCAGCGCCGAACTGCTCGAGTACATCTATTTGTGGGTTGATTATTCCGTGCCGGTGGAAGAGCTGCGGCAGGAGTTCACACGCATCTTGAAGAGCACTCCGAAATGGAAAGGGCAGGTGAACGTCTTGCAGGTGACGGACGCGAACGATCACGCCATTCAAATTCGCGCGTTGATGGATGCGGCGGATTCGGGTCAGGGATGGGACTTGACGTGCTACGTTCGCGAGAATCTCATCACTTTCTTGCAACAAAAATACCCGCAATGCCTGCCGCGCTACCGCGGCGAGGTGGTCGGCGGTTTTCCCGACCAACCTCCAAGCAATGGACGCGCCTTCGGAGCTCCGGTGAAATCTCATCAGCAGCCCGTCTAGCGTCGTCGAATGCTGGCCCGTTGTTGCCCGGGCGCGAGCACAAATACTTCCGCAAGGATTCTTCAGCGATCCTCACCGCATCGCTTCCGAATGACGCCGCGTTGCGGACGCTGGAAAATTGCGAGCCGGAAAACCACGGCTGCTGCTCTTGCTTGACGTTTTTTCGCCATCCAGCGACTATGAATATCTGTTTCCTTGGGGAATGACTGAATGCCGGAAGGTAAGGGGCTTCTGATCGTGTACACGGGGCCCGGCAAAGGAAAGACCACTTGCGCGCTGGGCACTGCGTTTCGCGCCGTGGGCCAAGGTTTGCGCGTGCTGATGGTGCAGTTCATCAAGGGCTCGTGGCACTACGGCGAACTCGACGCGGCAAAAATGCTCGGCGACGATAAGTTCGAGATTCGTCCCATGGGCCGAGGTTTCGTGAAAGTGGGCGGCGCGCAGACCGATCCGGAAGATATCCGCCTGTGCGAGGAAGCCTGGCGCTTCGGGCGCGAACAGATTTATAGCGAGAAATACGATCTGGTGATCCTGGACGAGCTCAATTACGTGATCAGCTATAAAATGCTCGACGCCGATCCGGTCGTCGATGCCCTGCTCAAGCGTCCGGAACGCGTGCACGTAATCTGCACGGGGCGCAACGCGCATCCGAAGCTGGTGGAAGCCGCCGATCTGGTCACGGAAATGAAGGAAATGAAACATCCGTATACGAAGGGCATCCTCGCGCAGCGGGGAATCGACTATTAAGAGGGTTCGAAGCAGAGCGCCGCAGAGCGGATAGCCGCGCGCGAAGCAGACACTCACATATGACCTGGTTCAAACGAGACAAGGCAGCAATCGAAAATCCCACGCCCGCCGACGAACGCCGCGTTCGCACGGAAGGGCTGTGGACGAAATGCACCGCCTGCCGCGCCATCATCTGGAAGAAAGACGTGGAGGCCAACTGGGAAGTCTGCCCGAAATGCGACCATCATTTTCGGCTGAATGCCCGCCGCCGTCTGGAACTGCTCCTGGATGATAATTCCGACTGGACGGAGCACGACGCTGATCTGCAATCGAGCGACCCGCTTCAATTCACGGACATCAAGCCGTATTCGCAGCGCCTTGACGAAGCACAGAAGAAGCTGGGCATGAAAGACGCCATCATCACCATGGAAGCAAAGCTTGCCGGACGCCCGGTGGTCTGCTGCTCCATGGAATTCCGGTTCATCGGCGGCACCATGGGAGCGGTGGTTGGGGAAAAGGTGACGCGCGCGGTGGAGCGGTCGCTGGCGCAAAAGTGTCCGCTGATCATCGTCTCGTGCTCGGGCGGAGCGCGCATGATGGAGGGCGCGGTCGGATTGATGCAGCTCGCCAAAGTGGGCGCTGCGCTGGCGCGGCTGGATAGCGCGCGCGTTCCGTTCATCTCGGTGCTCACCGACCCAACCACCGGCGGCGTCACCGCTAGCTACGCGATGCTCGGCGACCTGAACATCGCCGAACCCGGCGCCCTGATAGGGTTGGCCGGGCCGCGCGTGATCGAGCAGACCATCCGCCAGAAACTACCCGAAGGCTTTCAGCGCGCCGAGTTCCTGCTGGAACACGGATTTCTGGACGCCATCGTCCCGCGCAAAGAGATGAAAAGCTACATCGCCCGCGCGCTCGGCTTTTTCCTCGACGATCCGGCATGAATTACGAAGAGTCCGTCCGCACCCTGCTGGCCTTGGGCCGAGAATTGGCATCGCCGCAACATGCGCGCGTCCAGAAATTCGGACTTGAAAATATCAGCACGCTGGCTGCGGCGCTGGGCAATCCGCATCGCGCCGCGCCGTGCGTTCACATCGCTGGAACCAACGGCAAGGGTTCAACCGCCGCGATGCTCGAATCCATTCTTCGTGCCTCCGGTTTGCGGACCGGCTTGTACACGTCTCCGCACCTGGTGCGCATTAACGAGCGCATCCGTATCGGCGGCGAAGATATTTCCGACGAAGAATTCGCGTCCGCGTGGACGCGCGTGCAAGCCACCATCGAATCGCTGCTGGCCGAAGGAAAGCTGGCGGCCCATCCCACCTACTTCGAGTGCATCACCGCGTTAGCATTCGTGGCCTTCGCCGAACGCGGGATCAACTTCGCGGTTTTCGAAACAGGGTTGGGCGGGCGCCTAGACGCCACAAATGTCGTCCTGCCGGAAGTCTCCGTGATCACTTCGATTGATTTCGACCACGAGGATTATTTAGGCCACTCGATCGAGGAAATCGCGAGCGAGAAGGCGGGCATCATTAAACCCGGAGTGCCTGTGGTGACCACGGCCGCTCGGCCGGAAGCGCGCGAGGTGATCGCGCGGCGCGCTCAGGAACTGAACTCCCGGCTGGTGGAAATTGATGAAGCGTGGCGCATCGAGGATGTGCGCTCCGACGCCGGCTGCTATCGCGCAGTCGCCATCTCGACCGAATCGGGCAAGAAAATCAGTATTGCGCCGCCGCTTGCCGGCCGCTTTCAGGTCCGGAACGCTCTGGCGGCGGTGACCGCCGCGCAGCTTCTGGCCGACCGCGGGTTTGCGATCGGCGACGAAATCATCGAGCGCGGAATCCGTTCCGTTCGCTGGCCGGGAAGGCTGGAGCGGCTGCTCGATCGTCCCGCTGTTTACCTGGACGGCACCCACAATCCCGCTGGCGCGCGCGAGTTGCTGAGATTCTGGGACGAAAATTTCAAGGGCCGCAGAATCATTGTCGTCTATGCCGCGATGCGCGATAAGGCCGTGGACGAAATCGCTGGGCTGCTGTTTCCGCGCGCGGATCTGGTGTTGCTGACGGAACCGCACCAGCCCCGAGCCATCTCCGCGGCGCTGCTTTCCGAGATGACCAGCCATTTGGCGCGCAAATCCGAAGTGGTTCGCGATCCGGTAGCTGCGCTGGAGCGCGCCATTGAATTAGCGGGGCCGGATGACGCCGTGTTTGCCACCGGATCGCTCTACCTGGTTGGGGACCTGCGCGCATACTGGGCACAGCGTCCGGAGCACGCGCCCGTTGCCGGCGGGGCGCGACAAAGTAGCGTACCGGAACCAGAGGCTCGATGACAGAGCAGGAGTCGGCCAATTTGTTCCCTTTGAAGAGCTGAAAAAACAGGCGATAGCACGCGAGAAACGTTCCAATATGGCTCTGGCGAACACCGCCCTAAGTACTTACTTTTCAGTATGGGATGAGCCTGTGGAACGGCATGCGAAATTGTTTCTCGTTTTTATTAAAGCTGTAGGCAGCCAGTTGCAGGATTTCGCGTCTAAGTTGCCAGGTGCGAGCACTAACACGTTATGACACGCGATGAACGACGGCATTTGATCGAGTGCTTTGGCCGAGGCCCGGCGCTGCTGTCCGCCTCCGTGCGTCCGCTGCCGAAGAAGATGTGGATGTATCAGCCTTCGGCCGGGCGCTGGAGCATTCACGAGATCATCCTGCATCTCGCCGACCGCGAGGTGAATTCGTACTTCTCGTTCCGGCGGCTGATCGCTGAACCGCATTACGTGCTGTCCGAGTTTGACGCCGCGAAGTGGGCCAACTCGCTCGGCTATTTCCATCAAAGCACCCGCGAAGCTATCGAAATCATTCGCCGTCTGCGCAAAATGACTTACCAGCTCGCTGTAGCGCTGCCGCAGGCGGTCTGGCTACGCAGCGTGACTCATGCGCAGCAGGGCGAGATTACCCTCGAAGATTGGCTGCAGCAGCAGGAGCAATACATCCCGGCATACGTCGAGCAAATCCGCCAGAACTATATCTCCTGGATCGAAACACATCCGCCCAAAAAATCGGGTATGCGTACGCTGCAGCTGGACGACCACCCGTCGACGCCAACCATCTCGTTGGCCCCGCAAGCCTGTTAGCCCAAGCTGTCTCCGCGCCGCCATCGTGCTGCGAGTTTCGCCGAATGGCTCGCCGCGCTGGAAAACAGCTCCCCGATCCGTCCATTGACAAGTCGGCATTTCTTGCGTTAGCGTTGCGCCACTTCACTTTGTGAGTACCACGCTCCGGATCGGTGCGGGCCGCAACGTGCTCAGCTGATCCCTGAGATTCCGATTTCTTGGGGTTACGAAGAGGTTCTCGATGAAACGAACCGCCCGGCAGGTTGGGCAATTAGCGCTGTTGATTCTTCTGATCTCGGTGGTACGTATTCGTCCGGCTTTAGCGACGGTGGGCTGGCTGCCCGTCGACCCGGCGGACTTGGCCTTGAAGGACAACCCCAAGGAGCCCGGCGCGGACGCCATGATTCTTTACCGCGAAAGCACGGTAGACACTCGCAAGGCCAACACCTCCGGTGATTCCGTGGAAGAATATGTCCGCATAAAGATCTTCACGCAGGCAGGGGTGCAGCAAGGCCATATCAATATCCCTTACGACAAAGATTGGGAGACCATTCCATATATCGCCGGTCGCACGATTTTGCCTGACGGGACGATTAAGAATTTCGATGGGCAAGTGCTGGATTCCACAATCGTCAAGTCCGGCGGATATACTCTTTACGCGAAAACGTTTACCTTACCCGACGTAGTGCCCGGCTCGATCATCGAATATCGGTACGATAGCCAAGCGGAGCCGCATTACGTGCATGTCGAGGAATGGGTTCTTTCGAGCGAGCTGTATACGCGCGAAGCCCACTTCACGTACTACCCGTTCGACGGTTATGGCGGGCTAGGGCTGCAGCCGCTCTATCGCACTTACCTGCTACCGGCCAGCGCCAAGATGAAGCAACAGATCGATGGCTCGTACGTGCTGACCGTTACCGACATTCCGGCTGTTGTCGATGAACCTCTGATGCCGCCGAAGGTGGTGATCGAGCCGCGAGTGGAATTCTTCTATCAGGGTCCCGGAGATCCCGATCCCACATGGTCGAAAGAAAAATATTGGAATCATTTCGCCAAGAAATGGGATTCCGAAATCGAGCGCTTCATCAGCAAAAAGGATGCCCTCAACCAGGAGCTTTCCAAGATCGTCAGTCCCAACGATTCACCGGACGCCAAACTCCGCAAAATTTATGCCCGCATGGAACAGATTCGCGATCTGAGCATGGAAGACTACAAGTCCAAAAAAGAAACCAAAGCCGAGGAATTGAAACCGGACAGCAACGTTGAGGAAGTGCTCAGCAACGGATACGCCACGGGACACCAGATCAATTTGACTTTCATCGGGTTGGCGCGCGCGGCGGGATTCGACGCGACCGAGGTGTACGTCGCGTCTCGCGATTCTTCCATGTTCTTCCCAGATCGAAAGGAAGTTGGGGAACTGAACGCTGAGCTGGTGTGGGTCAAGGCGGGATCGACGGAATACTACCTCGATCCGTCGGCCCGGTACTACGCATTCGGACAACTACCGTGGAACGAAACGGGAACGAGTGGTGTGAGGGTGGACGGCCACAACGCGACGGTTGTCGACGTGCCAGCACCCGTATCGACAAACGCCGAAATCCTGCGCGACATCGATCTTACCGTAAGCTCCGACGGCTCGATTGCTGGAACCATTCAAGTGGACTTCACTGGAATCGAAGGGGCCATGCTGCGGGAGGCACAACGCAAGCAGGACCAGAATGGCCGTACAACTGCCTTGGAAAACAAGATTAAAGCTTGGCTTCCCACAGGAACCGATTTCCAAATCACGAAAATAGACAGTTGGGACGACGTAGAACAACCGCTACGGGTTGAGGGAACGATCAAGCTAGCGTCCTATAGCAGCACGGCAGCCCGCAGTATGCTCATGCCGGTTGACCCCTTCGAAGCGATACAAGCAGGCGATTTCACGGAGCAGACTCGCCACAATGCCGTCTATTTCCCTTATCCTTACGAGGAAATCGACAATGTAACGCTGCATGCCCCTGCTGGATATGCTGTCGAGGCTTTGCCAAAATCGCAGGATATCAATTTGGGGGCGGCGACCTACGAAATTGCGGTCTCGAACCAGGGAAACACGGTTGAGGTGAAACGGCATCTTGCGATCAAGGGAGTGTTGTTCGCCAAGGATGCATATCCGACGTTCCGCGCGTTTTTTGGCGCGGTCAGGACCGACGACCATGCCCAGATGGTTCTCCAAAGCGCCCAAACCGGGCAGCTTAATTAAGGCCGCAATTCTCACAGTCTGTTGCGCCGCTTTGCTGGTTGGCTGGGCATTTCCGCGTCCGGCTGCGGCCGCTTCGGCACCCGATTGGCTCCGCGCCGCAGCGCAGGAAAAGCTTCCGGATTATCCGAAAGACACCAAGGCCGTGATCCTGCTCGACGAGACCCAAATTACTGTGCAGGACAACGGCGAAATCTACACGCGTCACCGCATGGCCATCCGCCTCTTGCGCCCGGAAGCCCGCGAGAACTACGGCGGGGTCGAGTTGGATTTCGATAAGGATACGAAAATCATTTCCATGCAGGCCTGGACGATCGAGCCGGACGGCCGCGAAGTCTCCGTAGGCGAGAAGGACGCGTTCGAGCACGGGTACCTGAGCGATCTCGAATACGACGACGTGAAAGTTAAGGCGCTCCAATTTCCGGACGCATATCCGGAACGCGTGGTGGGATACGAGACGGTGCAACGCGACCGTCCCTATGTATTCGAAGACGATTGGTGGTTCCAAGATCCGTCTCCCGTGCAGGCCGCCCGGCTCATCCTAAAAATGCCCACGGGTTGGGAGTTCACAGACAGCTGGTTTAATCATGCAGAGGTGCAACCGCAGACCCCCTCAGCCAATGAATATATTTGGGAAGTGGACAACTTGCCGGGCGTGGACATCGAGCCGCAAATGCCGCCTTGGAAGACTGTGGCCGGGTGGATGGGATTGAAATTCTTCCCGCAGGATCCGCGCCTCCGTGCCAAATCTACGCTCTCCTGGAAAGACGTCGGCCTCTGGAACAACGAACTGGACGAGTCGCAGGCGGTGTCGACTCCGGAGATCGGCGCCAAAGTGGCTGAGTTGACGACCGGTATTACGGATCCGGTTCAGAAGATGCGGGTCCTCATGCAATACGTGCAGAAGAATGTGCGCTACTTCGCCGTCGAGATCGGCATCGGCGGTTGGAAACCTCATTCGGCCGCCGATGTCTTTGCGCACCAGTATGGCGACTGCAAAGATAAGGCGACGCTGTTGGTCACCATGCTACGCGACGCCGGCTTCGAGGCTTACCTCGTCTTTGTCGATCACCGGCGGGGCTTCGTGCAGCCGAGCTACCCTTCGATTTTTATGGACCACGCGATCATGGCGATTCGGCTTCCGGATTCGGTGAACGATCCTACGCTTTATTCGGTGGTTGACGATCCGAATCTGGGCTGGCTGCTGTTCTTCGATCCCACCAACGAGTACGTACCGCTTGGCTATATTCCCTACTATTTGCAGGATAGCTATGCCCTGGTGGGGGCGCCGGATGGAGGGCACCTCGTTAAGCTGCCGCTACTGCCGCCCGCCACGAATCGGCTGCTGCGCATCGCCAAACTGACGCTCAGCCCCTCGGGCGATCTTTCCGGCCAAGTGCAGGAGTTGCGTTGGGGAGCGCCCGCCGCTGCCGAGCGTGAACTCTTCCTCGAAACACAACCCGCCAAGCGCGCACGAATTTTCGAATCGTTCCTCGGCAATTTCCTGAACAGCTTCCAGTTGACGTCGGCTTCGCTCGGCAACTTGGATGATTACGACCAGGATTTCGCGCTGGATTACGGATTCTTCGCTCCGGATTACGCCAAAGCCGCCGGAGATTTGATGATCGTCTCGCCGCGCGTGATTGGCGACAAATACACGAACGATCTCGACCTCTTCACCGTGGACGGCAAACCGCGCAAATATGCCATCGAGTTCGATGAAGCCACATCGCAAAGCGACCTGTTCGATATTACGCTGCCTGCTGGTTACGTTCCGGACGGCTTGCCGCGTCCGGTGACGGCCTCGTGCGATTACGCCACCTATCGCAGCAGCACGACCGTTGCAGACGGCGTGCTGCATTACCAGCGAACACTGGAAATTAAAAGCGTGATCGTGCCAACAGACCACCTGCCGGAAATCCGCGCGTTTTTGCAGCAGATCGCCATGGATCAAAGCGCCACGGCAATTCTCAAGAAGGTCAGCCCTTAGCACGTCCGTCAGAACCGAATCTAGCGCTGAGCTAAGCGGTAATCTCCAGATGGGCGGCTTTTACTCGCCGTGATTCCTGATTGTAGATTGACTACGGACGAGCTACGACTTTTCGCTTAAGCGCTCGCGCACGCGGTCGCTCAGGGCTTTCCCATCAATGGCCTTGCCCTCAAGGCGCGCCCGCGCCGCCTTAATCACGGCGCCCATTTGCTTCAGCGAATCCGCGCCCATCTCATTAATGGCGGCTTCCACTGCGTGCTGTAGTTCGTTGTCGCTCGGGGCCGCCGGCAGATATTCCTCGATGATTACGATCTCCTTGGCTTCTTTCTCGGCGAGATCCTTGCGGCCGCCTTTGGTGAATTGATCCACGGACTCGCGGCGCTGCTTTACCAGCGTTTGCAACACCTGCAGCGATTCCAGGTCGTCCAAGGGACGAACCTTTTCCACTTCCTTGAGCTTCAGCGCGCTCTTCATCATGCGCAACACGCTGAGTCGCAGTTCGTCCTTCTCTTTCATCGCGGCAGTCAAATCCGCCTGAATCCGTTCCAGATAGCTCATTCGCTTGAGTCTCCCCTGATCGATTGCTGCAAGAATATCACACACCGCTGGGCGCTCGCGCCACGACTCCGATTATCCCAGCGCGCAATTGACACGCCCGTTCGCACCCGATAACCTTGGGAACCATGAAAATAATAATCGCAGACAAGATCAGTCCGCGGGGTATCGAACTGCTCCGCCAAACGCAGGGATGGAACGTGGTGATTCCGCCGGCGGCCTCGCTTCCCAGCGAGATTGTCGATGCCGACGCGCTGGTGGTCCGCAGCGCGACCAAAGTGACCGCGCAGCTGATCGATCAGGCGAAGCACCTCCGCGTGATTGGACGCGCCGGAGTGGGCGTGGACAACGTGGACGTCGAAGCAGCCACGCGCCGGGGCATCGTGGTAATGAATACGCCCGGCGGCAACGCCGTCAGCGTCGCCGAGCACACGCTCGCGCTGCTGCTGGCGCTGGCGCGCTCCGTGCCGCAAGCGAACCTATCGATTCACGCCGGCCGGTGGGAGAAGTCTTCTCTCTCGGGCACCGAACTGCGCGGCAAAACGATGGGATTGATAGGCCTCGGACGCGTGGGCACGGAAGTGGCCCGTCGCGCTAGTGCTCTCGAGATGAAGGTGCTGGCCTTCGATCCCTACGTGACGCCCGCCGCCGCCCGCGAAGCCGAAGCGGAACTCGTTTCCCTCGATGATCTGCTCCGCCAGTCGGACGTGATCTCTCTGCACAGTTCGCTGAGCCACACGACGGAGAAAATGATCGACGCCGCAGCCATTGCCAAGATGAAAAAGGGCGCGCGAATCGTCAATTGCGCCCGCGGCGAAATGATCGACGAAGTTGCGCTCGCCGAAGCGCTGAAATCCGGACAACTCGCCGGCGCCGCGCTGGACACATTCGCTGTTGAACCGCCGAAAAACTCTCCGCTGATCGGCCTGCCGAACGTGATTGCCACGCCCCATATCGCCGGCTCCACGGCAGAAGCACAGGAGGGCGTCGGCATAGCCATCGCGCAGCAAGTGCACGACTACCTCGCGGAAGGAATCGTCCGCAACGCGGTGAATTTGCCGCCCATGTCGCCGGATCAGTACCGCCGCCTGCGACCCTATATCGAACTTGGCGAGCGCCTTGGAGCGTTTATCGCCCAAGCTGCTCCTTCGCCCACGTTCAGCAAAATTCGCATCCGCTATGCCGGAGAGCCCGCCGAACTCGGCTCGCACATCATCCGCAGCGCCGTTCTCGCGGGCATCCTGAATTTCGTACTCGACGAAAAAGTGAATCTGGTAAATTCCGGTGAGCTCGCGGCTACACGCGGCCTTGTGGTGGAAGAATCCACGAGCCGCCGCGAACGCGGCTTCCCCAATTCGGTCGAAGTTGCCATCGCCGATGGCGGCCGCGAGCTTTCCGTGGAAGGGATGGTCGGCCAGGACGGCTCCGCGCGCATTCTCGCTCTCGATGGCATTCGCGTTGAAGGGCCGCTCGAGGGCACTCTGCTGCTTTCGCGCAACGTCGATGTTCCCGGCGTGATTGGCCGTATCGGCTCCGAACTCGGCAGTATGGGAATCAACGTCGCCACGTTTGCGCTTGGCCGCCGCGCACCAGGTGGAGGCTCCGAGGCTCTCGCGCTCGTCGGTTTGGATGGCAAGGTGGACGGGAACGTGGTACAACGCATCCGCGCGCTACCTTCGGTCACCGACGTTCGTCTGGTGCAGTTGCCGACCGCCGCACAGGCACGCGCCGCTTCGTAACTGCCGTTCCATTAAAGATGAGCACGACCGTCCAGCATCGGCCAGTTCCCATTCCAGAGCCGCAGCTTACGCCGGACGAAATGGTCGAGCGCGCACGCGCTCTGCAGCCGCGCCTCCGCGAAGAGCAGGACGCCACCGAGGCTCGCGGCCACTACTCTCCGGAGCTGCATCAGGAATTCAAGAAAGCAGGCTTCTACCGCTGCTTGCAGCCGCGCCGCTTCGGCGGATACGAATTCGATCTCAAGACTTTTTACCGTATGGCTGTTGAGCTCGCTCGCGGCGATCCGTCCGCCGCTTGGTGTTTGATTCTAGGCGCGGGCCACTCCTTGATGCTCGGCTCTTACTTTGACGCCGAGGCGCAAGCATCCGGCTTTGGCGCGAACGGGGAATTCTGTGCTCCATCGGTTGCGGCGCCCACCGGCAAGGCAACACGCTCTGGCGACGGCTGGATCGTCCACGGCACCTGGGCCTACGCTTCCGGCGCGCCGTACTCGACGCACTTTATGCCCTGCGTCACGATCCCGGACGAGACCACCGGCCGATCGAAATTGGGCATCGCGCTGATCCCTCGTTCGCAGTGGAAAATGCTCGACGACTGGGGCGCCATCCTCGGCATGCGCGGCAGCGGCTCGAACTCCATTGTGGTCGATCAAGCGCACGTGCCAGAAAATCATGTGATCGCGCTCGACATGCTCGATGTCGACGTCTCGAAAGGAACGCCCGGCTCGCGCCTTCACGGCAACCCCATGTACGCCGGCCGGTGCTCGTCCTTTTTCCACGCCGAGCTCGTTTCGTTGATGAGCGGCCTGGGCCTCGCAGCCATCGACGAATACGAATCGATTATCCGTACTAAAAACACGCTCTTCCCTCCGATCATGCCACGCTATCGGCATCATGATTATCAACGCGCGCTGGGAATGGCGATTGGGCTGGTGGGCGCCGCGCGGCGTTTGGCCGTCAATGCCGGCGAGATGTACATGGAATACTGCCGCCGGGGCTATGAAGGCGGTGAACCCTTCTCTCAACGCGAAGATATGGAGCTTTTCGCGCAACTGGAACACGGCGGGCGGTTGATCTGGGAAGCGGTCGAATTGCTATTCCGTACTTCCAGCAGCGCCGGCGCGAAAAACGGCCAGCGCATGCAGCGCTACTATCGCGACATTTCCATTTACCGCGGCCACCTCTCCGCGCAATACGAAGTCGTCGCTGAACGCCTCGCCCTCGTCCACCTCGGTCTTACCGGCCCAAACGCGCCCGCTCGCTTGAGCCATCGCGAGTAACCACGCTCCGGCTGATCGGCCTTAGATTCTGGTCTTAGACTCGGCGCGCCGAAAGTTCTGGTGCCCGGAAATGCAAACGGCAGTCATTCTGATGCGATTCGATCGGGATCGCCGACGAATCCCTCCGAACGGTTTGCTCGCACCGTCGATTCTCTACCGCGCAGCGCCCTCAGGTTTTCTTGCCGCGCATGCTCTTCGGCCAAATTCCGCTTTTCCCTGGCGATAAAATCCCGTTCGGGTCCAGCGCGTCCTTGATCGTCTCGTGCAATCTCCGCAGTGCGTGGTTGTTGAATGAATATTTGCTCGATACCAGATCCATGAACGCGGTGTGCGTCCGGTACTCGCCCCAGCCGTGTTCCGCCGCCACCTGCGCCAGCCGTTCGAAAACCTGCCGCGTGCGGCGGTTCTGCTCGACGTTGTGCTCGATGGGAAAACCGAAGAGCAGCACGAACGAGCGCGGGAAGAAGCTCCACGGCAGCGCGAAGAACTGGTTCTTTGGCGCCACTCCCAGTTCCGCGTACGCCTCGCCAAAAACCTTCAGCACGTCGAAAACGGTTTGCCCATCCATCGGCACGATCGGCGAAAAATCCAAATGGCCGGCCGTCGATTGCAGCATGCTGAAGATGGAAAGGTTCGGAATTCCCAGCGCAATCTGCGGCGCATTTTCCAGATCCTCCGCGTTAAGCGGAAATTTCTTGTAGTAGCGCCCGTCCTGAAATTTCGCGCCAGGTATCGAGGAGAACTTTTCTCGTGTGTATTCCCATTGCGCGTCGATGAGCTTTTGCGGTCCCCAGTAATGCAGCTCCGCGCTCCAATACGACAGGCCCTTTTCCGCGCCGATTTTTTCCATCGTCGCTACGGACGGCCCGCCCGGCATATCCAGCACGGCTCCGCCTTGCGACACGCGGTAATTCAGCAGCGGGCTATCCAGCAGCATCGTCCCGCGCACGATTCCCGAATTCATCAGATTGGAAAGAATCTCCACAAACGGGATCAGGTCATCGTGCTTCTGCACCATCACGGTTCCGTCGCGGTACGCTTCTGGCGCAGGCATCAGCCAAACACCCATTTTCGTCACCACGCCGAAATTAGACTGCGTGAAGATCCCGTCGACGTACGGCCCGAAACCATATTTATACTGCTGCCACGTCCTAGCGCCCGGCAGCGCGCCCATGCCGGTGCGTACCACGTCGCCGTTGGCCAATACCACTTCTATGCCGCACACCGACGCGAAATGATCTCGCATCGGCGTCCGTCCGCCGCCGCGATCGAGCGAATTGCCCATGGGGCTTCCCCACCCCGGATCGGGCGGATCGATCCAAAGCTTCAGCCCGCGCTCCTGAATGTAACGATAGAGATCGAAATAATTGACGCCTGGTTCGACCAGGGCATACGCATTTGCTTCGTTCACTTCCAGAATGCGGTTCATGCGCTTCAGGTCCAGCACCACGCTTCCGGAAAGCCGCGGCGCCGAGCCGCCGTACGCCAAGTTTTTCCCGGTCGAAATCGTCCACAGCGGAATCTTGAATTGGTTCGCGATGCGCAGCACCGCCTGGATCTGCTCCACGCTATTGGGCGCGACGGCCGCGGATGGCACAGGATCTTCGGGTTCGTGCCAGAACGGCGAATACGCGTCGCGATAGAGATCGACATCCGCCTCCGATGAAAACACCCACTCCGCCCCGACGGCTCTCGAAAACTGCTCGAGTGCGGTTGTAAAATCCTCGGACCTGACGCCGGGCGGCACTCTCATCGAGCGCTCCTCCGATGCCGCATCCGCATGGCTGTTCGCACCTCGCGCCTTTGCTTCCCGGCCATTGCAATCTCCTTCGCCCAGAGTATCGCGATGCTCCGCCGATTTTGCGGGCACTATAACAAAACCAAGAGAGTGCCGTATGACTGAATGTGCGGGACTTACGTTCACACGATCAAGCATCATTTGGGCCGGGAAACCCTCTCAAAAGGGCGCTGAGACAAAGTCACCCTCTTCGTGCTAGCCTGAATATGGCGCATCTTCAAGTACCTCTCCGGAAGATGGCAGAGTGGCCCGCGAGTGGTTACAATGGATGGGAATCGTACTTCCGGCTGAGTTCGCCCAGCTGCGTCCGGGAATCTGAGGGAAAGGGTTTTAAATCACCTGGTATGGATGCTGAAAAGCTAGTAGACGGCGTCGTATCGTTTTTCATCGGCACGAAGCACGAGCGCGACATCAAGCGCATTCAGCCGACCGTCGCCGCGATCAATGCGCTCGAGCCGGAGATGAAGCAGCTCACTGACGAGGGCATCCGCGCACGCACCGCGGAGCTGAAGGCTGAAGTCCAATCGCGCCTCGAAGGATTAGAACGCGACGATCTGGCCTACCGGGAGAAGTTCCGCGCCGCCATCGAACCCGCCATCGTTCCGGCCTTTGCCCTCACCCGCGAGGCTGGGCGCCGCACCCTCGGCATGCGCCACTTTGACGTGCAGCTGATCGGCGGCCTGGTCTTGCACGAAGGCAAGATCGCCGAAATGAAAACCGGCGAAGGAAAAACGCTGGTGGCTACGCTTCCCGCGTATCTGAACGCGCTCGCCGGCCTGGGCGTACACATCGTCACCGTCAACGACTATCTGGCTCGCCGCGACGCCGAATGGATGTCCCCCATCTACAAGATGCTGGGCCTGACGGTTGGCGTTATCGTCCACGATCTCGATGACGCGCAGCGCCGCGCCGCCTATGCCGCGGACATCACCTACGGCACCAACAACGAGTTTGGCTTCGACTACCTGCGCGACAACATGAAGTACGACCTCAAGGATTACGTCCAGCGCAATCATCAATTCGCGATCGTTGACGAAGTCGACTCGATCCTGATCGACGAAGCTCGCACGCCGCTGATCATTTCCGGCCCCGCGGAAGAATCCACGGATAAGTACTACCGCATCGACAAAATCATTCCCAAGCTCATTCGCGAAATCGATTACACCATTGACGAGAAACTCCGCACCGCCACGCTCACCGAAGAAGGCGTCGCGAAGTGCGAGCGCTTGCTAAATCTGGGCAATCTCTACGATCCGGGCAATATCGAGGTCATTCACCACGTTTATCAGGGCCTGCGCGCGCACGCTCTCTTCCAGCGTGACGTGGATTACGTTGTGAAAGACGGAGAAGTGGTGATCGTCGACGAATTCACCGGACGCCAGATGCCCGGACGCCGCTGGTCCGACGGCTTGCACCAAGCCGTGGAAGCCAAGGAAGGCGTGAAGATCGAACGGGAAAATCAGACGCTCGCCACCATCACCTTCCAGAACTATTTCCGGATGTACAAAAAGCTTTCCGGCATGACCGGCACGGCGGAAACCGAAGCGCCCGAGTTCCATAAAATTTATGGCCTGGACGTGGTGGTGATTCCCACCAACAAGCCGCTCATCCGCATCGAGAATCCGGACGTCGTGTACCGCACGGAGGCCGAAAAATTCGAAGCGGCGGTGAACGGGATTTTGCAGGAAGACGGCACCCGCGCCGCCGGTATTCGCCAGTACGTCGAAAGCGGCCAGCCGGTTCTCGTTGGCAGCATTTCCATCGAAAAATCGGAAAAAATCGCCGAGCATCTGAAGAAAGCCGGCATTCCCTTTCAGGTCCTCAACGCCAAGCAGCACGAGCGCGAAGCGAAAATCATCGCGCAGGCGGGACGCAAAGGCGCCGTCACGGTTTCCACCAACATGGCGGGCCGCGGCACCGATATTCTGCTCGGCGGCAATCCCGAAGCCATGACGCGCGAATATTGCCTGAAAAACAGATTGGCTATGCCGTACGCGCCAGCCGCAGCCGTCATCGGCGTGCCGGAATCCGCCGAAACGCCGCAGCAAGCCGATGCGCCCACCGGCGCTGCTTCGGGAACCAGCACCGCGACAGCCGTCGCCTCATCAAACCAGATTCAGACGGCCGTGCAAACCGATGGCGACAGTCCGGCAAAAGGCTCCAACGGCGCTACCGCCCCGGCCATGGTTCTTTTCCAGCAGGAAGGCAAAATCTTCCAGGTCCCGCTCGATCAGTGGAAGCCGATCTTCGACCAGTTTGCCGAGCAGTGCCGCGCAGAGCATGACGAGGTTGTGGCCATGGGCGGGTTGCACATTCTGGGTACAGAACGCCACGAGGCCCGCCGCATCGACAATCAGCTGCGTGGCCGCGCCGGACGCCAGGGCGATCCCGGCTCCTCGCGTTTTTTCCTTTCGCTTGAAGACGATCTACTGCGCATCTTCGGTGGTGACCGCGTGAAATCGCTGATGTATCACCTGGGCATGAAGGAAGGCATTCCCATCGAGTCGCGATTGATCAGCAAGCGTATCGAGTCCGCACAGGAAGCCGTCGAGGCGCAAAACTTCGAGGCTCGCAAGCACCTTCTCGAATACGACGACGTGATGAACAAGCAGCGCGAAACCATCTATTCCCTGCGCCGCTCGTTCCTCGAAGGCGGCGACCAGAAAGAATTTGTCCTCGAACGCGCTGAAGCAACTTCCAATTTCCTGGTCGATAGCCACTGCCCGCGCGAGCAGCATCCCGACCAGTGGAATATCACGCAATTTAGCAACGAAGTGCTCAATCAATTCGGCTTCGATCTGAAAACCGCAGGCGTCGATCCGCTGGACTTCAACCACGATCAGCTCGCCGACGAAATGATCGAGAAAATTCACGCCCGCTACGAAGAAAAAGAACAGCTTTTCGGCGCCGAAACGCTTCGCTGGCTCGAACGCCACATCCTTCTCGATATCGTTGATGCCCAGTGGAAAGACCATCTCCTCAGCCTCGATCACCTCAAGGAAGGCATTGGCCTGCGCGGCTATGGCCAGAAAGATCCGCTCGTCGAATTCAAGAAGGAAGCTTTCATTCTTTTCGAAGACATGATGAACCGCATCGACACCGAATCGGTTCGCTTCCTTTTCCTGATGCAGCCCGCGCGGCCGCAGGAAGAAGCCAAACAGATCGAACAGCGCCAGCGCCGTCAGCAGCAGAATCTGCAGTTTCAGGCCGGCCCCGCGCAGCAGCAGGAAGCTCCCAAGCCAGTTCGCGCCGGCGCCAAAGTTGGACGCAACGATCCCTGCCCGTGCGGCTCCGGTAAAAAATTCAAAAAGTGCCACGGCACGGCCGCTTAAAAGGCCGCGTGTGCACCACCGGAAAACCGCGCACACTTTCGCGTGGTTTTATAACGTCTAACTATATTATATATTTGGTAACCAACCATAAATTGTGCGCCGGTGGCGCTTCTGTGATAGGCTTTGCGCCAAAGTATTCGGGCCTTGTGTCCGCATCCGGGAGCAAGCTCATGGCCGCACTCATCGCCGGTAACTGCCGTCGCGTCCAATGCGCGAATCCGATCCCGACCGCTTTGGCCGCGGAACGCCTGTGCCTGACTCACTTTCTTGACGAGGCGTTCTTGCGCGCCGATCACACCCTGGAGCTCTGCCGCGGTGGCCGCGCCATCAGTGCCTCCGAACTCGAGTGGCTGCTGGCCGATGCGCTGGCTATCGTCAATAACCTCGACGATCGTGCCTCCGCCAGCAATCATGAAGTTCGTGACCGCATGCTCGAACTGCTCCTGATCCTGGCGAATCTGCAGGAATACGTCGCGCATCATTCGATCCGACTCGATCGCCTCGCCTGACCGCCTTCGGTTCGCACACTCCCTCAAGTCTTTGTTACCGAAGGCGCATGTCCGCTTCCTACTTAGTTTGCGAAAGCGTCAACAGTCTCGTCGATTGCCGATTGATTTTCCGTCCCCGCGAATGCACCCTGAAGAAGCGTTTCTGGATCTCGCGGCGTGGCTGAAAGAACAAAATTCGATCCATTCAAGCCTGCGCAACCCTCCATACCGGGCGTACCGGATCGAGCGGCCGTCACCTTGCCCGCACAGGTCGCCGAACCACATCCGACAGGTGGAGAATTTCATCCCACGCCGCCGAAAAAATCCGTTCCCGCGGGCGTGTGGACAGTCCTCGGCCTGGTTATTGTCGTTGCCCTCGGCGGCGGACTATTGCATTGGAGTTTCGGCGCCTCGCCGAAAACCCAGCCGGACAATCCCGCGGCTGTAGCTCAACCCGATGCCGCCGCGCCGACGCCCAGTCCCGCGGAAAATCTCCCGATTGCACCCGGCATCATCGCCACTACAAAAGAGCTGGCGAAGCCGTGGGCTTCGACACGCTTTCTCTTCCGAACGCCGCTTTCCGCGGACCCGATTCCGGCGATGGCCTTCCGTCTGCCCAATGGCCAGTATTGGGGCATTTCAATGATCGAACCCTTCGGCACGTGTGAGCTGGAATACGTCACCGATCCGCGCGTTCTCGCGACCGAATACGGATATCGCGCCAATCACCCGATGGTGGCCGATCCTTGCACGCACACCGTCTACGATCTGCTTCAGTACGATGGCGGCGCTCCCGATGGCGGCTTGGTCCGCGGCGCGATCGTACACGGCACGGGCGTGCGCCCGCCCCTAGCTATCGAAATCGAAGTTAGCGGAAGAGAAGTTCGCGCCGTCCGCATGGAATAAATTCGTTTCGCCGTGCCTCTGCTTATCTTCATAGTTTGCTATCTAGCCGCCCCGCAATTGTTGCCGCTAAAAACGAGAGAGGCTTGCCTGGCAAACGCCCCGCCCGCAGCTGCCTTTCCGCGGCTCGCCTGAAATAGATCTGCGACGGGCGCGCACTCCGCTCCGCGGTCGTGCTGAAGTCGAATTGCCGGTTCGTACGGAACGCGCTACAGTGTTTTAAACGTATACGCGAAAGTTCGGCGCGAGTTAATCGCTCGGAAGGATTGGAGCCTGGGCGCGGGAAGGTGCGCTCTGCAGCAGAACGAAAACGGAGAAAATGAATGAACGTCTTGGCTTGGATTGCAGCAGCGATATTCGTCCTCGTGATTGTTGCGGCCATCGTCTGGTCGGCAAGTGCGGGACGCCGCGCTGAACAGCAAATCGCCGCCACGCGGCAGGAGCTGCAGTCCTCGCTCGCCACACAGACGCAAGGCATGAGCGCGCAACTCAACCAACTGATGCAATCCGTCACGCAGCAACTCGGCCAAGTTCGCCAGGAACTTCAGGCCGGAGTTGCATCCAGCGGCCAACTCGCCAGCGAAGCGCAGCGCGAAGTGGCGCGCAGGCTGCAATCCTCCACGGACCAGCTCATACAAATGAGCCAAAAGATCGGCGAGGTGCAGAAAACCAGTCAGGATCTTTCGCAAGCCGCACAGACGCTGCAATCGGTCCTGGGCGGCGCCAAAACGCGCGGCACACTTGGCGAAGTCACGTTGGAGCGGCTGCTCGCCGACGCGTTGCCTCGCAGCGCCTATGAGATGCAGCACAGATTTGCATCCACCGGCGCGGTGGTGGACGCGATCGTGCGAGGCGGTGAGCGCGTGCTGACCGTCGATTCAAAATTCCCGCTGGAAGCATATCGCAGGCTTGCTGCTGAAGGCGACATCGCGCGCCGCGAGTTTTCGGCAGCGGTACGCAAGCATGCCGATTCGATCGCCGAAAAGTACATTCTGCCCGAGGAACACACCCTCGACTACGCGCTCATGTTCGTGCCTTCCGAAGGCGTCTATTACGAGCTGCTGCTGACCGAAGACCCCAAGTACGGCCTACTCGACGAGTATTGTCGCGGCAAGCGCGTGTTTCCAGTATCGCCGAATACCTTCTGCGCCTGCCTGAGCGCCATCGCCGTGAGCTTGCAGGGGCAGAAAATCGAAGAAAACGCGCGGCATCTGCTCGCCAATCTAGCGGGGCTAAAAAAACAGCTGGAATCCTTTGGCGACGTCTACGAAAAGTTGGGCACGCATTTGCGTCACGCGCAGCAAAGCTACGAAGAAGCGGACAGCCGTCTGAGTCGCGCGCGAAATTCCGTCGAGCAAATGTCCCAGGGTGCTCTGCCGGAAAGCTCCGCGAAAATGCTAGAAGCGACGCTCAGAGACTGAGTCAGACTCCGCGCCGCGCCAACCGGCGCGAGGTCATAGCGCTGAGTATGCGGCCGCAAGTAGCGTTCGAAAATCGCCGGGAGCCGCTTCGTTCAGGATTCGCAGGAGCGCATGCCGCTCTGAATCAACATTGTGGGAACGATGTGCCATCCGGCGCGCGAGTTTTTCAATCTCCCGCCGCACCTTTGGCTCGCCATAAGGCGCGGCGGCCAGCAAATACCGCGCGGCAATCGTGGGATCGGGCGGCGGTACGATGCGCGCGCGAAATGAGAAGTCGCCGGAGCGATTCGCCTGCACTTCGGTCCATGCCAAATTGTTCGCGCCGCCGCTGGTGCGAAGTTCCTCCACGTCGCCACGGGGGAAACGCAACACATCGGGGCTGGTATTTTCCACCACCAAATTCAGTTTCGCGGCGGAGCCGTGCACGCGAATCGTGAGCCGTCCCTTTTGCTGGGGCAGCAAAGCCGGATGCGGCGCGTCGAATTCCAGCGCCACCAAAGTCGTGGAGGCGCTCCACTGCACGCCCGGAGCGCTTACGCCAACGTTCGCCACCCCAGGCACGGCGCTAGGCGGAGGCAACACCGCAAGGCATTCGGGCGAAGCGGCGACCACCAGTGACGTATGTCCGTTGATGCTCACGTGATCGGCGTCGGCGTCACCTTGCAAGCCCGGCCCGCAGAGCCAAAAGCTTTCGCGGAGCGAAACAACCGACGGAATGGTAATAGACTGCTCACTCGCTCCGCTCGCCGGATCGATTAGCGTGGCCGCTGTTGAGCCCTGCGCTCGCGCCAGCAGAAATGTTGCCATGGCTGGTGCGGTGAAACGCGCACGCCCCGTCTCGTCAGTCTTGACGCTTTCGCCGTCGCTCAGATCCACGCGCACATCTGGCGCAAGTTTCCCCTGTGGCCCGAAAACCGCCAAAGTGGCCGGGTGCGCGGCCATCAACCTCGGCGGCAACACAATCGTTACAGCCGGCGCGTAGAACGGCGGCGCTTCCGCCTGCGCATCGAAATACGCTGCGCGAGCGCGAGCTTCTCCGCGTTCCGCCAACATGGCGAAAAACACGGCAATCAAACATGCCAGCGCGATCGCGCGCATTCGGTGGATGCGAATTGACACGATGTAAGCGAGTATAGCGGAACGTAGGAACCCGCATCGCCGTCCGCCCGCAACATGCAGCAAATTAGTCGAGCCGCACGACGAACGTCGTCAACTGGCCATCCGCGCGCAGTTGTGCCGCCAGTTGCTGCGCGGCCTGCTCGGTCGATAGACGCCCCACGCGCACGCGGTACAACAGGCCATTCGGCGAATCATACGGAACGACGCTGACCGGCGCGTAACGCGCGGAAAGCCCGGCACGCAGACGCTCCGCATTCGCTTCCACGGAGAACGCTCCGATCTGCACGCCGAAAAATCCCGCCAGCGGATTCGGCCCGGAAACCATGTCCAGCCGCACCGGCGCCGTGCCCGGCCCCAGCATCCCCAGCGCCTTTGCCGCCGAATACGAAAGGTCGATGATGCGATTGCTCACGAACGGCCCGCGATCGTTGATGCGCACATCGATCTGCCGCCCCGTCGCCAGATCCGTCACCTGCACGATCGAACCGAACGGCAGCGTGCGATGCGCCGCGGTAAACTGATACATGTCGTAAATTTCACCGTCGGACGTGCGGTGCCCATTGAACGGAACGCCGTACCACGAGGCCACACCTTCCTCAACGTACTCTCCTGGAATCGCTGGTTGGCGTTCGACGGCTGGCGGCGCGCCAGAAGGCGCCGGGAATTGCGCTCCAGGCTGCGGCGCGGGTGCGGGAGCCTGCGCGGTGTACGTGCGATGCGCGCATCCGGCAGCCAGCATCGAAGCTGCCACTACCAGCGCAAACCATAGCGGAAACGACCGGCGGGAGGGACACCCCTCAAATCTCCCCGCGCATTCCTTCGTGAATGCCGCGCGCCGCAAAAGAACGCTCACGAAATATCCCGGTTCGCGCTGTCTGACACAGTCCGGTATTATAGGAACGTGTCCATTCTGTAGCAAGGAAGCGAATTGGCTCTTTCACCGCGCGCTCGCTATAAGATCGAGCGCTTCCAAAAACAACTGCGCGGTTTCTTCAGCGGCCAGAAGGCAGCGCCGCGACCAAAAATCTGCCCGGCGTGCGGATCGCTGGTGGGCACCACCGCCACGCGCTGCCATCAGTGCGGCGCGAGCCTCACGTTCGGGCTAGCCGCGGCCAGCAAATCGATCGGCAAGCTGCTTCCCGAAACCGCGCCGGTTACGTACGCGATCTTATCTATCTGCTGCGCGATTTATATCGCCACGCTGCTCGTCACCGTCCGGCAAACGGGTTTCGCCATGCCCAGCGGCGGCCTCTTCGGAATCTTCAATCTCGGCGCCATCAACAGCCGGGTGCTCATCGCGGCAGGCGCGTCGTTGCCGCTGGCCTACAACCTCCACGAGCCGTGGCGCTTCCTCACCGCCGTCTTCTTGCACGCCAGTATTCTCCACATCGCGTTCAACATGTGGGTGCTCATGGACATCGGGCCTGTAGTAGAGGAGATGTACGGATCCGCGCGGTATTTCTTTATTTTCGTAGTTAGCGGCGTCGGCGGATATATCCTGAGCAGCTTCTTCGGCAACTTCAGTATCGGCGCGTCGGGTGCGCTTCTGGGGCTTATCGGCGTGTTGCTGGCCATGTCCATGGGCCGGAAAACCGCGGGAATGCAGATGCTGCGCAGCCAGATGATCCGGTGGCTGATCTACATCCTAGTCTTTGGACTGGTAATGCGCGGAATCGACAACTACGCTCACGTCGGCGGATTCATCACCGGCTTCATCCTCGGCAAGCTGATTGCCAGCCGCCCTCCCATCTCAACCGAGGAGCGCACGCGTGCTTACGCCATGGGATGGATTGCGGGTTTGGCCATGGTCGCCAGCTTCGCCATGGTTTTCTGGGGCATTTTCGTACCACGATAGGCGCCGATCGATACGTCCACCCCCGCGACTCCGCTTAGTGTCCGGAAAACTCGAATTTGTAATTATCTCGATAGTGGTCATTTTGAGCCGGCCCGGTGAGGATCGGCGAAGAATCTCTCCGAACGTTTGTCCGGATCGTCTTCAACAGCGCGAGGCGTTAATCCTGCGCGGGCGCTTCCGCGTGCAGCTGGCGCGAAACCACAATGCTGTAATGCAGCCCCGAAATGATCACGAACGCAGCGACTAAGTAGCTGCAAACGTACCGCGCAACCCACAAAAATTCCGGACGCCAGATCGTCAGCACCAACACCATAACGATCAGCAGGATTTCGAAAGTGGTTGTCGCCTTGCCCCAAATGCTGGGCGGAAACGGACGATATCCAACCACTAGCAGAATCACCGCGCACGCGATCAACAGCAGCACGTCTCTGCCCAGCACCAGAATCGCCAGCCACCAGCCAATTTTCCCCTTGAGCGCCAGCACGAAATAGGAAGACGAAAGCAGCAGCTTGTCGGCGAGCGGATCGAGGTACGCGCCGAGCGGAGTGCGCTGATTCAAGTTGCGAGCCAGAAGGCCGTCGAGGCCGTCGCTGAAGCCCGCCAGCACCAGAATCCCCAGCGCCACCGTGTAACGCTCGTACTTAATCGCGATGATAAAAAAGGGCAGAAACGCGAGCCGCAGGAAGGTCAGCTGGTTCGGAACTGTTAAAATTCGGCGTTTCATTGGATCGATCCCGCCACGGCGAATCGCTGCGCTTCAGGTATCAGCCGGATGATTGTTTCATGCGAACTGCGCAAGGTACTCCATCAGCGAACGTCCCACCTTCTTCTCAAACATTCCCGCCATCGACGGAATCGATCCGTGCGGCTCGTCTAGCGCGATGCGTTCGATCCGCAGCATGGGGAAAAATAGCGTGGGCAGCCCGATGCGGTCGCCCTCCGGATGCAAAATCTGCCGCACGAAATCGTCGAACGAGCCCAGATCGATTCCGCGCAGAGTCACTCCCGCGCTCGAAACATCCAGCAGCTCGCCCCACACACGCTCTTTCGGGCTATGCAAACTCACGACCACGATGGAATGTGGGTCCATTACCGCTCCTCAATCTCCGGCAAAAATCCCCGTTCCTCACATGCTATCGCAGGGCACCCGCCTCCGCACACATTCCCCGCGCGTGTTTCTACCATGATTTTGCTGCGTGTGGCCCGGATTTGACACGGAAGTTTGACACGCAAGTTCGACGCGAAGGCTTATACGGAAATCGTTTTCAGCCGTGGCGCAACTCGCAGCTGCGGCTCCGTCACTTTCTGCACGCTTTCAGCCGTCGCGCCCGGCGCCACTTCCAGCAACTCCAGCCCCTGCGGAGTCACTTGAATTACCGCCAGATCGGTAACGATCAGATGCACAACCCTGACGCCCGTTAGCGGCAACGAGCATTGCTTGACGATTTTCGCCTCGCCCTCTTTGGTGGTGTGCTCCATGGCGATAATCACGCGCTTCGTGCCGGCCACCAGATCCATTGCGCCGCCCATTCCCTTCAGCATTTTGCCAGGCACCGCCCAATTTGCCAGACTACCTTTCTCGTCCACTTGCAGCGCGCCGAGAACGCTCACGTCGATGTGCCCGCCGCGAATCATCGCAAACGAATCGGAGCTTGAAAAATAACAACTGCCGGGAATCTCCGTGACCGGTTCCTTACCGGCATTAATAAGGTCGGGATCATCCTCGCCCTCGTACGGATACGGTCCAATGCCCAGCATTCCGTTTTCCGATTGCAGGATCACTTCCGTACCCGACGGCAAGTAATTCGGAATCAGCGTCGGAATCCCGATTCCCAAATTGACGTAAAATCCATCGCGCATTTCCTGCGCCACCCGGCGCGCGATGAATTCTCTTTTGTCCATTTCAATTTGCGCTGGCATCGCTGTTCTTCGATTTACCCCACGCGCTTTCGCTTCGGCCCTGGTTCCGTAGGCTTGCGGTAATTGGTCCCCTGAAAAATGGCGTCCACGTAGATTCCCGGCGTGTGAATGGCATCGCCATCGAGCTGCCCTAGTTCGACCAACTCTTCCACTTCGGCAATGACGTAATCCGCCGCCGTGGCCACCACCGCGTTAAAATTCCTGGCCGTCTTGCGGTAGACCAAATTCCCCCAACGGTCGCCCTTCCACGCTTTCACGAACGCGAAATCACCGCGCAGCGCAGGCACCAGAATGTGCGGCCGGCCATTAAACTCGCGCACTTCCAACCCTTCGGCGACCATCGTTCCGCATCCGGTCGGCGTGAAAAACGCCGGAATGCCCGCTCCCGCGGCGCGCATCCGCTCCGCCAGCGTCCCCTGGGGATTCAGTTCCATTTCGATCTCGCCGCTGAGCGCCAACTTTTCGAACGCCTTGTTAGCCCCCACGTAACTGCCGATAAATTTCTTCACCTGGCGATTACCGATTAGCAGACCATTGCCGTAACGATCCGTGCCGGGGTTATTGGAGACCAGCGTGAGATTTTTCGTACCCTGGCGCACCAGCGCGTCGATTAAATTTTCAGGCACGCCGCAAGAGCCGAACGCGCCCATCAAAATCGTCGCGCCATCTTTCACGCGCCCGATCACATCATTAGCATTTGCAACGCGTTTATCCATAAGCCGCTGCTTGAATCCAGTGGAAAGACTCCGGTGCCAAAAAATCGCGCAGGCCAAACGAGTAGTTTACTACCAAATAGACAAAGCAGGCCGTCGCTGCCTGCAAGCTCACGAAGGTGGCGTCACGTTCACACGTAAATCCGCCTGGAAGGCGGCCGCCACATATCGTGCGACCATCATAGAATCTAACGAGCTAAGCGTCTCGATCTATTCGTTGCAAATACCTGTCGACAACTACCGAAAAACTTAAAGGCGAACCGGTAAAGTGGATTCCCGAACCTTTTTACCCAGTGCGGTCGACGCGCGCGGCATGCAACGTCGCAGTAGCGCAATGCTCGCGTACCATAGCCAAAGGATGCACGAAGCCTTGCGATACGCAATGCTCCAATGGGTGGAAATAAGCAGAGGCGCAAAGATTATTAGAGTAATGTCTGCAAGCTTTACCAGTTCCCGGTCTGCCCTTCCGCCAACATCATCTACGGCCTCGCCAAACTTTTCGAGCGTATAAAATACGATGCGTTCCACCCCGCTGCACAAGAACAAAGCCAACAACAGGAGCTGCGCGTCCGCAAGCGGAATCTGCGGTAACACAGCCGGAGAGAACTTGTAGATCGCAAGGATTGCGAACGTCCAGATTCGCAAATAACGAAACCGTCTCGGACGGCGGGTTGTATGCCACCATAACACCGCGAAAACTAGCACGCTGGGAACAGCAAACTCCACCGCGAATCGAATTCCACGCTCCATCAGCAACACAACCGCGACAACCATAAAAACCAAAAGACGCAGCGACCAAAACTTAGCAAGGTCAATCCGTCTATCGTTAAGGCGATTACCTCCTGGTTCGACAGCCGAGTCGGCCGTATCATTGATAAGGTAACCGCATTCGTATAGAGATTGCAGTCCAATCAGCATGATTAGAGTTAACCAGACGTGTGAGAAATAGACGATGTTCAGCACGACTATAAGCGGGATCCAGCCATGTGCTAGGTGGGTTATTAGACCTCGTCTATCCCCAACGCGAGTCACATACGTATATACAAGCGGCAGGTTAATCGAATCCACGTGGGGCCTCTGGGAGCTTCCGTAGGAATGAAACGTTCGCCAACTCACTATCCGATAGGGCGGTTAGTTGTTCCCGCTTCCCCAAAAAATATGCACTTTCAGAGTGTCGAATTAGCTCAACATCGTCCCAATTGTCGGTATACACAGTCGCTGCGTGTATTAAGGAGTCCGGAACTATGGATTGGAGGTGTGTTAACTTCTTCCCTGTAATGTCTACCGATAGTCGCCCGGTGCAGGTCCCATCAGCGTCGTAATTCAACCGCGAACTTACCATGCCATCTAGTTGCATTTGTTCCGAGACGGCAAGGGCAATTGGATCGAGACTCGCCGTAGCAAGATAAATCGGTATTCTCAGGCCCCGCGCCGCGGAGATCGCATCGGCGACGTCCTGATTCAAGAGACTCTCCAGGCAATGCCTCACATACGTCGCAGCCTCTTTGTATAGGAGATCGCGCCGCAATCCGCGAAGCGCAAAAATCAACAGGACCCTGGAAACATCCTTCCCCATCACCACGCCGATCAAGGACGAAACCCGCGAGAGCCCAAGCCACCGAATAAAGGATCGAACGCCACGTAGAGGAAGCCACTCTAAAAATCCGCGCGTTGTGTTTTCGACAACCAATGTTCCGCACAGATCTACTATAAGGGCATGGTTCGATTCCTTAATTCTCGACGACGTCAAGTTTTACCTCTAGACTGTGCGGCGCACCGATACAGAGTTCTGTTTACATGATAGTGGTACGTCGGGTCAAACGAATGTCCTTATGTGTTTCGGTGATGGAGTCCATGACGGACGTAAAAGCATCCCAGACAATTCCAGTGGTCAGCGACGCTACGCCCGAACCTTCTGCGGCGGCTGCGCGACGATCGTCTAAACGCGAACTTCTCTCACCTGAAAAGTCGCCATCGAGTCGTCGCGTCCGCAACCGGCCCCGCTTGTGAACTACACCGTTCGGCGGCTGATGCCAGTGCGGGCCGCGCTCTTAAGCGCGCCAATCAGCCGCGCCACGTTTGCGGCCGCTTCTTTCGCGTTCCCAGCCTTTTCAATCTCCGCCACAATCGCCGACCCAACCACCGCCGCATCCGCAATCCCGCCCAGCACCGACACATGCTCCGGCTGCGAAATACCGAAGCCGACAGCCAGCGGCAACTTCGTGAACCGCCGCACTCTCCGCGCCAGCGCCGGCAAATCGTCCGGCAGCGAATCGCGCGTCCCGGTCACGCCGGTACGCGAAATCAAATATAAAAACCCGCTCGAGCATTCCGCGATTTTCGCGATTCGCTCGTCCGTGGATGTGGGGGCGGCCAAAAAAATCGTGTCCAGCCCATGCCTCTGCATCGCCGCGCGATATTCTCCCGCTTCCTCCGGCGTCAAATCCGTTGCCAGCACTCCGTCCGCGCCTGCCTCAGCCGCCGCCTCCGCGAATCTCGCGACGCCCATCTGCAAAATGGGATTGAAGTAGCTGAAAAGAATCAGTGGGACTTGGGTTCGCATGCGCACCCTGCGAACCAGGTCTACCACCCCGGCAAGAGTCGTACCGCCGCGCAACGCGCGTTCGCTCGCCCGCTGAATCGTCGGGCCGTCGGCAACCGGATCGCTGAACGGCACACCCAACTCGATCACATCCGCACCTGCCTCGGACGCCGCAATCACGATCTGCTCGGTGGCATCGAGCGAAGGATCGCCCGCGGTAACGTACGCGATCAAGCCAAGCTCGCCGCGCGCGGAAAGCTGGCGGAACCGCTCAGCGATTCGGCCAGCGGCCCCGACCTTCGCATCGGATTGCTGCTGGGAACGCGCGGTTATCACTGGCTGCGAAGTGGGCGTCTCAGACATAACGTGAAAGGGTTTCCATATCTTTGTCCCCGCGCCCGGAAAGATTCACGATCACGAGTTCGCTCTTCTTCATTTTCGGAGCGCGCCGAATCAATTCCGCTACCGCGTGCGACGATTCCAGCGCCGGAATAATACCTTCCATGCGCGCCAGCGCTTTCGCCGCGTTGATGGCTTCCTCATCACTCACTGCGGTGTATTCCGCGCGGCCAATATCCGCCAGCCATGCATGCTCCGGACCAATCGCCGGATAATCGAGTCCCGCGGAAATCGAATGCGTCGTGGCGATCTGTCCATCCGTCGTTTGCAGCACGTAGCTATATGTTCCCTGCAACACTCCCGGTCGCGCACCCGTAAATCCCCCCGCAGCTGCCAGTCGCACCGCGTGTTCGCCGAGAGTGTTCCCGCGTCCGCCGGCCTCCACGCCCACCATCTTTACGGACGTGTCGGCGAGAAACGTGTTGAAAAGCCCGATGGCGTTCGATCCGCCGCCCACGCAGGCGAACAGCCAATCCGGCAGCCGATTTTCCCTCTTCAAAATTTGTTCGCGTGCCTCTTCGCCGATCACTTTATGAAAATCGCGCACGATCTGCGGATACGGATGCGCGCCCAAGACTGAGCCGAGCAAATAGTGCGAAGTGCGCACGTTGGTCACCCAATCGCGCATGGCTTCGTTGATCGCATCCTTCAGCGTGCGGCTCCCCGCGTCCACACCAATCACTTCCGCGCCCAGCAGCCTCATGCGATTGACGTTCAGCCGCTGCCGCTCCATGTCCTCCGTGCCCATGTAGACGGTACATGTAAGACCCAGCCGCGCGGCAACCGTGGCCGTCGCCACGCCGTGCTGCCCCGCTCCCGTCTCCGCAATCACGCGCTTCTTTCCCATGCGCACGGCGAGCAATCCCTGGCCCAGGCAGTTGTTGATCTTGTGCGCGCCGGTGTGCAGCAGATCTTCGCGCTTGATATAAATGCGCGCGCCGCCCAGATGCGCGGTTAGACGCTCGGCTAGCTGCAGCGGCGTAGGGCGCCCCGCGAAATCGTGCAGCAGCGTATCGAGTTCCGCATGAAATTTCGGGTCGGCGCTCGCCTCGGCGTACACGCGCTCCAACTCTTCGAGCGGTGCTACCAGCGTCTCCGGCACAAACCGCCCGCCATATGGTCCGTAGCGCCCGCGCGCGTCCGGCACAGCGTCCAGTACCGATGGTGCGGTCTTGCTCATAATCGATTCCTTTGCGCTTCCTGCACCGCGCGCGCAAACGCCTTCAACCGCGCGGGATTTTTTTTTCCGGGCTTCGCTTCCACGCCGCTTGAAACATCCACCGCATACGGCTGGGCCACGCGAATCGCCTCGCCCACATTTTCGGGCGCCAGTCCGCCCGCCACAAATATTCGGCCGTACTGTTTGGCCCTGCGCGCGAGCTTCCAATCAAACGTTGTTCCGGTCCCGCCGCGAAGCTTTCGGTCGAAGCCGTCCAGCAGCAGCGCGCTGGCGCGCCGATAACGCGAAATCTGTGCAGTCCGAAACGGCCGCTTCACCCGCACCGCTTTGATCACTGGCAGCTCGCGCTGCAAATGCGCGATCATCTCGGGAGTTTCGTCGCCGTGCAGCTGCAAATAATCGAGCCCCACGCTGCGCGCGACGTCCAGCACTCGTTCTTCCGGCTCGTTCACGAAGACTCCCACGGCCGCAACGCCCTTCGGCAAGCGCTTGACGATGCCCCGCGCCTTCGCCGGCGTAATGTACCGCGGGCTGCCGGGATAAAAATTAAATCCCAGGAAATCCGCACCATTATGAATCGCGCGGCGCGCGTCAGTCCAATTGGTGATGCCGCAAATTTTCACGCGCACTCGAAGAATCTCCTCGCGGTTCAAACCGTCTCGCCATTGTTGCCGGCCGGATTCCTCATGCCGTCGTTTTGAGCATGCGGCTCTTGCGTTGCGCCGCTGCCGCCAAGCAATTCGCGCAGCGGCTCCCCGGGATCGGCGGCATTCATCAAATGCTCGCCTATCAGGAAGGCGTCGAATCCCGCTTCCCGCAAACGCACTAAGTCCTCGTGCGAACCAAGCCCCGATTCGCTCACCGCGATGCACTCATCCGGAATGGCCTCGGCCAATTCCAGCGAAGTCTCGATGCGCACCCTGAAATCGCGCAGGTCGCGGTTATTCACGCCGATAATCCGCGCGCCTGCCGAGATTGCACGACTAATCTCTTCGCTCGAATGAACTTCCACCAGCGGCTCGATTTGCAGCGTGCGACCCAGGTCGATCAGCTCGCGAAGCAGATCATCCTCCAGCACAGCCACAATTAGCAGAAAGGCGTCCGCGCCAGCCGCGCGCGCTTCCCACACCTGCCACGGATCGACAATAAAATCCTTGCGCAGCACGGGAATCTGAGTGACCTTGCGCGCCGCTTTCAAATCCGCCAACGAGCCTTGGAAAAAATCCTCTTCGGTCAGCACCGAAAGCGCCGCGGCGCCCGCCCGTTCCATCACCGGCGCAAGTTCCGCAGGCGCATACTCCGGACGAATCAGTCCGCGCGAAGGCGAAGCTTTTTTCAACTCGGCGATGACGTTGAAGCCGTCGCGAGTAAGCGCGCCGGAAAAATCGCGGGGTGATCCGGCTTTCTCCACCGCATATTTCAGCGCCACTTCCGGCAACACGCGTTTCCGGTGCGACACCGATTCGCGTCGCTTTTCGACAATGCGGTCGAGGATGTTCTGTTCGCGTGAAATCGTTTTCATGTGCGAAAGCGCCGGCCCGTTCGAATTCTGACGACAAACAGCAGCGTGAGCCGCAGCGATACACACCTTGCGGCCCCCGGTTCCCTATACGTCAGAGCACATTGATTTTACCCCCAACCAGCCGCGGCGCGCCTCTAAAGCGCAAGAGATCTGCGGAACCATCTGGCTGGTCCCAGTTTCAAGGTACGTTTGGCCGCCGTCCCGGCGAGATCAGGTCCCGTGCTGGTGCGGCGTCTTAAACGGCAGCTTCAGCGCATGAACGAAATCCGGCCAAAATTCCCGCAATACGTCGAACCCCGCGTCGTTGGCGATCCCAATCGCTCCGCCTTCCACGTAGGGAGGGACGCCATGCACACGATAGCCATGGTAGGTGCTGCTGAGCGCAACCGTACTCGCCGTGCCTAGCCATTCTGTGTAATTGAAATCGGGAGCGCCTTGCTCGTTGTGAGCGATGACCACGTGAGTGAGCGCGTGTGTTACGCGCCGGAATGTCCCGCCGCGGCCCAGGCGGTAATAGCGCGGATCCTGTGAAAAGACGGTCGGGTACACTAAGTCTTTAAAAAACGCTGCCGAGGCCTGGTCTGCCAGATTCGCGCCGAAGCGCTTTCCATAGCCCTGAAATCCCTGGCCATATCGAGGATCGCCATTCTCCGCCTGGTCGATGCCCGCATTGAACGCGGCGGAGACAAACGTGACCGGGTTCGTGAAGTCGCTGACAAAAAGATGCGCCTTCTCTTTCGTGGTTAGCGTGCAAAGAATAGCTCCCGGCTTGTAGGTCGCGCCGTGGACCGCAGCTCTGACTTCCAGCTTCTTGCCAAAAAATCCCACCACATCCGCCAACGGCCCTTCGTAATCTTGCCACTCGATCATCGTGGTGGGCTGGATGCAGGGCGCGGGAGGGACCTGCGAAGTCGGCATCGCGGGAAGCGTCGGCGAAGACGGAGGGGGGACCTTGGGAGCTCCGCCGTTTTGCTGGGCGTACGCTGCGCCGCACCCTAATAGCGCGGCGACCACCATGATTATTGACCCGATGGAACCTGCGACAGAGGCGCTGCTAACCGCCCCGTGCAAATTCGTCGCCATGCGTGACAGTTTCAGGATAAGCCCCTGCACCGAGTTCATAAAGGTCCAGCCCCTGCCGCTCGCCTTCCGCTGCGACCCGCTGAGGCACCAAGCGATTGAGAAGCCAATTCGAGCCATACACCAACGGAAAAATTAGACCTGCCAGAGTGGCAATTCCAATCAGCTGCGCGAGCCACTGCCCGGATTGTCCCGCCACGATTTCGCCCGTGGATTCGAAAGCGCCTGCCGGAACTCGCGCGAAAATCGCCACCGACAGCAGTCCCCAAATGCCGCCCACCGCAAACACCGAAATCGAACCGCCCGGGTCATCGACGGAAAGATGCAGCTCAAACCATTCCACGGAAAGCGCCACCAGAGATCCGGCAACGATGCCGATCGCCACGGACGCAAGCGGCGCAACGAAGGCGCACCCGGCGCTGCTCGCGACGAGTCCGCCCGTCCAGCCATTCGCGGTTAACGAAGCGTCAGGGCGCCCGAATCGCGTGCTGGTGATCACGGCCGCCGTCAGGCCTGCAGCCGCCGCCGAAAGCGTCGTATTCACTGCGATCAGCACCACGTGCCCAGGCGGGACGCCGGCGTAAAGCATCGCTCCCGCCGAATTCAGTCCCCACCATCCGACCAGCGCGAGTACGCAGCCAAATAAAACGAAGATCGCGTTGTGTCCCGGTATCGCAATCGGCATTCCATCCGGCGTGTACTTTCCCTGTCGCGGCCCCAAAATCCATGCAACTGAAAGCGCTGCCAGTCCTCCGACAGTCGCTATCGCGCCCGAGCCGCCTGCGTCGATCAATCCGCGCCCCAGCCCATAATTCGCGCCGAGCTGCTCGAGCCATCCGCCACCCCAAGCCCAGTGCGCGAAAATCGGAAACGCGATGCCGGTCAGGAGCGCCGTTGACATGCACGCGGCCGCAAGCCTCCAGCGGTCCGCGCCGCTACCCAGCGGAACCAAGGCCATGATTCCCACGCTGACCATCCCCAGCAGCGCTGCAAGCGAAGCGGGAGAGCCATCGAGCGGCAGGTGCCGCAGGAATACAGGCCCGTCGCCCAGCCAGCTCCAACTCTTGCCGCCCATGATGACCGCGTGCGCCGGCAGACCCGAAAATCCCTCCAGCGCCTGACCCCAAATGAAATACACCAGCACCGCCACTGAAAACACGCACAAAGAAGTCATCATGGAATGCGCCGCGCTGCGCAGTCTGCCAAGACCGGTGTTCATCAACGCCAAGCCTGCAACTGCCAGCGGCGCCAAGCAGATGAACAGGAGGCACAACAAGGACGCGGCAATCGAAAAAACGGGAACCCCTTCGGCGCCGGGCATCAGCGAATTTCACCGGGAGAAAACAGATGCGCTCGCGCCACCAGGGCGAAGCCAAGAATTTCCACCAAAATCCCGGCGATCACAAAAGACGCCCGGGCGGCCATCGACGGCAGCAGCAATATCGCCATGAGCGCAATTAACCATCCTGCCAGCAGTAGCAGAAACCCAAGAATCTTCATCGAGCGCGCCTCGAAAGGGCAAAGGACTGGCGTAAGCCTAGCATTCAGTAGCTGGCGCATCCATCCATTTTTTACCTGCATTCCCGCGAAGATTGCGGCATGTGCAAAGCGGGGTGTGGCCGAAGCATAGCCTGACACACTCAAGCGCTTCGTTCCGTGAGACGCAGCAGTATCGGGGCGGCTCCCAATGCACGACGCACTCAGTTCGAAAGCGGCGCTGCGGCTGGCACTCAGACCTAGCGCGTATGCCAGTCCAGCGCCGCGCTCTTTCTTTCTCTCCTCTGTCTCGCGGCGCCGTCTCCGCCCGGGGTCCCATTTGCATTATCATGTGCGCGTGCGACTGCCAGCCCAGTCGCACACCAACATGCCACCGACTCCCGTTCTCGAAACCCCGCGGCTTCTGCTGCGGCCCATGGAACTTGCTGACGCGGAGCAAATCCAACGGCTCTTTCCTCAGTGGGAAATCGTCCGCCATCTCGCGGCGCGTATCCCTTGGCCGTACCCGTCCGATGGTGCGCTGGCGTTTATTCGCGACGAATGCCTTCCCGCAGTGGCGCGAGGTGAAGGGTGGTCGTGGACCGTGCGGCTCAAGTCCAACCCGGAGCGCCTCATTGGTGGGATCGATCTGCGCACCAAAAAAGGCGAACATCGCGGCTTCTGGCTGATCCCGGAACTGCGCGGGCGCGGTCTGATGATCGAGGCTGCTGATGCCGCCACGGATTTCTGGTTCGAGGTGTTGCGGTTTCCAGTGCTGCGCACTTCGAAGGCGGCTGCCAACATTGCATCGCGGCGCGTCTCTGAAAAGCAGGGCATGCGCATGGTTGGCAGCGAGGAACGCGACTACGTCTCCGGCCGCCAACTCACCGAAATCTGGGAAATCACCGCGGACGAATGGCGCGCCCGAAAACGAAACGGATGAGACGGCGCAAACCGGCAGGCTGCGGCCATAGGGCGTCGCCAGCGCTTGACCATGTCCGAAATGAAACACTTCGGCAAGAAATTCGTGCGCCTGAAGCTTCCAGGTGCGCAGCCGGGCGCAGCAAAGCTTACGTGAGGCTTGCGGCGATCTGCAGAAGCGCGGCGGCGAGTTCATCGGTGCGGGATAGCTGGGGCGTGTGATCGGTGTCGAGCTCGAAGACGGCAGCGCAACCGTTCTCGGCGATCATGCGCCGCTGCAACGGCGGCGGGACGGCGCGATCGCGCGCACAGGCCACGTAAAATTTTTGAATGCCCTCGAGGGCACGAGGAGGAATCGAGACGGGCGTGATGAAAGGTGCGAGCGGTTGCGGCCGTTGATGTGCGATGGCCCGGGCCGCGACTTCTTCCGTGCAGCATGCGTAGAGGGCGTCCCGCGAAGCCGATGCCGGCATGGTGGCCTCGGCGGCAGCCTCGTTGACCACCAGGTTGGCTTGCACCTGGTCGCCGGCGCCTTCCGGCAGGTTCGTCAGATCGAGAAGGCTCTGGCCATTTTTCGGCATAAATGCCGAAACATAGACGAGGGCGGAAACGCGATGGGGACAACGCGCGGCGGCCTGCGTGACGACCACTCCGCCCATGCTGTGCCCCACGAGAATAGCCGGTTCGGGACTGGCCGCCAGAACTTCACACGTGCGAGCTGCGCAGGAATCGAGGGTGATTTCGGTTGAGGGCGTGCGATCATCTCCCGAGCCGGGCAAATCAAAGGCGACGGCGGAATGACCGGACTCCTTTAGACGCTCCTGCAGCGGACCCCAAATCCATGCCCCGCAAAACGCACCGTGTACCAGAACGAACTTTGCCATTTATCCCCTTCCGCGCGGCTCGCGAACCGGCTCGGTACACCGGAACCGCAAATCTATCTCATAGGTACAATGCCCTCGTAGATATAACTCTCCTAGGGTATTCGCCGTATGCCATTTGTGCGGGAAATCTGTACCATGCCACGGGCAGCGTTTCGATAGCACGCCAGGAGAACTCCATCCGAATTTTAGCGGCTTCTTGCTCCGCATCCCTGTCTCTCCTGCTGCTGATCGTGGGCATATGTGCCCCGGCTCGGTCGACAGCTGCTCAGGATAGTGAATCAACGCAGTTCCTGAAGCTATTGTCGCTCGCGCAGCTTGGGAATGTTGAGGTCACCTCCGTATCAAAAGAGCCGGAAGAAGTCTGGAACACACCCGCGGCGATTTACGTTCTGACAAACGCAGATATTGTCCGATCGGGAGCCACCACGATTCCTGACGCGCTTCGTCTGGTTCCCGGCGTGGAAGTCGCTCGCATCGATTCGGATCATTGGTCGGTGGGAATCCGCGGTTTCGGCAGCGAGTTTTCGAAATCGGTCCTGGTTCTTATAGACGGCCGAAGCGTGTACACTCCGCTCTTTTCCGGCGTCTATTGGAACGTGCAGAACGTAATGCTGCAGGACGTGGATCGTATCGAAGTGATTCGCGGACCCGGCGGCACAATCTGGGGCGCGAATGCGGTGAACGGAGTGATCAACATCATCACCAAGTCCGCGAAAGATACGCAAGGAGGATTGGTTTCGGTCAGTGGCGGCAACGTGAATCAGGGGATCGGTTCATTTCGCTACGGCGGGCAAGACGGCAATGTCGATTTTCGCGTGTATGGCCAAGGATTTGGCCGCGCGGCAGAGTTTCACCCCGATCACAGCCCGTTCGATGAATGGCAAATGGGGCAGGCTGGCTTTCGCACCGACACGCAGATGAACTCGCGCGATACTCTAACCGTCGAAGGAGACATGTATAAGGGGTACGACGGCGAGCGCGTTGAAGTCTCACTTTATGACCCGCCTTCCGTGGAAACTCTGAACCAACCACACAACGTCGCCGGCGGTGATCTGCTGGGACGTTGGCAGCGCAAAATCGACGACAACTCCGATTTCCAGCTTCAGGCGTATTACGACCGTACCTCCCGCCTGAGCCCGCAATTGGATGAAATACGAAATACATATGACGTTGACTTCCTATATCACCGAAACGTGGGCCGGAACGACGTTTTGCTGGGAGCCGGAGGGAGATGGAGTCCGGACAACATTACGCAGAAGTTCGCAACGCTCAATTTCGTTCCTGATGAAGAGACGGACAGCATCTACAGCTGGTTTTTGCAGGATCAAATCTCAATCGTTCCCGGGCGAGTTTCCGTCATAGTAGGTTCGAAGTTCGAACATAACAATTACAGCGGTTTTGAGGTGCAACCAAACGTTCGGTTGCTGTGGACGCCCGACGATCACCAGACATTCTGGGCCGCGGAGACCAGAGCTGTTCGCACGCCCGCGCGTTTGGATCAGGATCTACAACTCACCGATTTTCTGTTCGCAAATCCGCCCACTTTTCTTCGCGTTGTGGGGAGTCCTGATTTTAAGTCGGAGGAGCTTTTGGGCACCGAGGCGGGCTATCGGAGGTTGTTGGGAAAGAAGTTGTATCTGGACGCAGACTTTTTTTACAACGACTACAATGACCTCTACGGCTACGGCACGACCAGCGTATTCGTGGAGGACTCGCCGGCGCCCACGCATACGGTCGTCCAGCTACCACTGGCTAACGCCACCGAAGGCGATACGGCCGGCTTTGAAATCGCGCCGGACTGGAAACTAACGAACTGGTGGGAATTGCGAGGTTCCTACTCATACTTGCATCTGTATGTGCACAACAGACCGGGAGTGGCAGGCTCGTTCAACTTTTTGGTGACGTCGTCCGACAATGGATCGAGTCCGCACGACGAGTCTGATGCGCAGTCGATATTGCTTCTGCCAAGGAAGACGGAGTTTGACGCCGACATTCGATACGTCTCGGCGTTGCCGGCGCAAACGGCATCTCCGGCGGGGCCGGCGGTGGGCGCCTATACGACGGCGGATGCCCGCTTTGCCTGGCATGCGCGAGCGAATTGGGATCTGTCTTTGGTGGGGCAGAATTTGTTTCAGCCTCATCATCCGGAGTTCGGCGGCGACGATGGTCCACTGGTAGGTATCAGGAGGAGCTTCTACGCGCAGGTCACTTGGCAAAGCGCCGGAGCGTCGCACTGATCGCAGCCCCCGAACGGAAAACTCCCGCAGAACTCCCCGAACCCCGGCGTAAGTGGGCGCGGCGATCGCACCCTCCGTGTTAGCGGCCGACCATTTTTTGCAGCTCTTCGGGGTAGCGAGCGCCTTGCGCCGGGATTTTTGAGGTAGCGGATTCCAGTTCGCGGAGATCGCCGGGCGAGAGATTCACGTTCAGGGCGCCGAGGTTTTCTTCCAGCCGGTGCAGTTTGGTGGTGCCGGGAATCGGAACGATCCAGGGCTTCTTGGACAGAAGCCATGCGAGCGCGATCTGCGCCGGCGTTGCTTTGTGCTGCTGCGCGAACTTGCTGACCAAATCCACGATGGCTTGGTTTGCCTCGCGGTTCTCCGGAGAAAATCGAGGGACGATATTTCGGAAGTCCGTCTTGTCGAATTGCGTGTCCTTGTTGATCGCGCCGGTCAAGAAGCCCTTTCCCAGCGGGCTGAACGGCACGAAACCGATGCCGAGTTCTTCGAGCGTCGGAATAATTTCCTTTTCCGGTTCGCGCCACCACAGCGAGTACTCACTCTGAAGCGCGGTGACCGGCTGCGCGGCGTGCGCGCGGCGAATGGTCTGCGCACCTGCCTCGGAAAGCCCGAAGTGGCGCACTTTGCCCTGCTGGATGAGGTCCCTCACCGCTCCGGCGACGTCTTCGATGGGAACGTTGGGATCGACGCGGTGCTGGTAGAAGAGGTCGATGCGATCGGTCCGGAGCCGCTTGAGCGAGGCGTCCGCGACTTGCTTGATGTGCTCCGGCCGGCTATCCAGGCCCGCCTGTTTGCCGCCTTCGAGCTTGAATCCGAATTTCGTGGCGATCACCACCTGATCGCGGAATGGAGCCAGCGCCTCTCCGACGAGTTCTTCGTTGATAAAAGGTCCGTACACTTCCGCGGTGTCGAAGAAGGTGACGCCGCGTTCGACCGCCGCGCGGATCACAGAGATGCCCTGCTGCTTTTCCACAGGCGGCCCATAGCTGAAGCTGAGTCCCATGCAACCGAAACCGATCGCTGAAACCTGCAGATTGCTTTTCCCGAGTGAGCGCTTTTCCATCGTGTGCCTCGTCGCGAGTGCCTAATGACCACCAACCATCACGATATTCCTCACGCGCGATCAAAGCAAACTGGCGCGATTGCGAGGCGGATGGAATCGAGACGAGCGGCGTGATAGTGTCCAGTGTTGCAGATTCTGCGTGTGCTCGACACGGAAAAACGGGGAGAGCGGAACAATGACGTGGGGCAAGCGCCGGGCGATCATCATTACGTTTGTGGTGCTGTTTCTTGCGGCCATCGTGTGGGCGGCGCTTCGGCCGCGGCGACTCACCGGCAAATCTGTGCTGGTGATGGATGTGAACGGAGACATTGAAGACCAGAGCCCGCTCAGCGTGGTGGCGGAGCTGACCGGCAGCGGTCCGACGGTGCTGCACACGTACACCGACGCGCTGGACGCTGCGCGGACCGACCCGCACATTTCCGGGCTAGTGGTGCGCATCGGGCCTCTCAATGGCGGCTGGGCCAAGCTGGAGGAGTTGCGCCAGCACCTGGTGGACTTTCAGAAAAGCGGCAAGCCGAATATCTGCTACCTGGGCTACGACGGCGTGGGCAATCCCGAATATTATCTTGCCAGCGCGTGTTCGCAGGTGTGGCTCGTGCCCACCAATCCGGTAAGCATTACCGGGATGATGGCGCAGGCGCTTTTTCTGCGCGGCACTCTCGACAGACTGAAAGTCGTGCCGGAGGTGTATCACATCGCGGAGTTCAAGACCGCGTACAACACCTACACGGAGAAAAAATTCACCCCTGCGCACCGCGAAGAAGTGGAATCGATTCTGAACGGCGTCTACGACCAATATGTTGCGGATGCCGCGGCCTCGCGGCACATGGACCGCGCGAAATTCGAATCGCTGGTGGCCACCGGCCCTTTTAATGGCAGTGATGCGGTGCGTGACGGGCTCGTCGACCGGCTGGCTTATTGGGACCAGGTGCGCAGCTATTTCAACCACGACGGCGGCTGGCATCCGGTTTCGCTCGCTGACTACAGCGACATCCTGAGGGCTCCGAGCGGCCCGACGATCGCTGTAGTCTACGCCACCGGCGAAATTGTTTCGGGCGACTCCGGCACCAGTCCCACCAGCGGGACGGTGATGGGCGGGGACACGATTGCGGCGGCGCTTCGCAGGGCCCGGAATAACAATAATATTCGGGCCATCGTGCTGCGCGTGGATTCTGGCGGCGGTTCGGTGGTGGCCAGCGAAGTGATTCGCCGCGAAGTGCAGCTGGCGGAAGCGCGCAAGCCGGTGGTCGTGTCGATGGCCGATCTGGCGGCTTCGGGCGGATACTGGATTTCCGTTCCGGCGGCGAAAATCGTAGCCGAGCCGGATACAGAAACGGGATCGATTGGCGTGCTCGCTGGGAAAATGAACCTCGCCGGGCTCTACAGCCTGTTGGGGCTGAGCACCGATTACGTGGCCACCAGCGAGAACGCCACACTCTTTTCCGATCAGCAAAATTTCACGCCCGCGCAGGCCGCGTACATCGAAAAGTCGCTGCAAGAAACGTACGCGACATTCACCACCACGGTGGCGGCGGACCGGCACATGAGCGTTGGGGCAATCGACCAAATCGCCAAGGGCCGCGTGTGGAGCGGCGCGCAGGCCAAACAACTCGGGCTCGTCGATTACCTGGGGGGACTCGATCGCGCGATTGCAGTGGCCAAGCAACTCGCCAATATTCCCGCGAGCCAGTCGGTGAGCATCCTGCGGCTGCCGGGGCAGAAAAGCTTACTCGACCAGCTTCTTAACTGGGAACAGGACCAGATAAGCGCGCGGACGGCGTCGCTCGCGTCGGTGCTGCAGCGCGTCGTTGGCAACATGAACATGGCGCCCGTGCAGGCGCGCGTGCCTTACGTGCTGCGGATTCGGTAAGTGGAGCAGGATGTGGCGGTCTGATGAGCCGTCCCTCGGGCTAAAGAAAGAAGCAGATTCCTCGCCCCCATTTCCACAACAGGCGCGGGACTGGGCTCGGAATGACAATTTTCACGATGTGGTCGCGAAACGATCGTGCAGGATCAAGGGTCGTCGGAAGTGCTGTCGGCGCAAGGCGCGGCAGCGCTGCGAGGGCAAAAGCGGAGATGTGGCGAGTGCACTGGCGCGGCCGTTTTCGCTATACTTCCGTTATCGAAGGCTCATCGACGCTTCAACGGGGCGCGGTACCCAAGTGGCAAGGGAGAGGTCTGCAAAACCTTCATGCGTGAGTTCGATTCTCACCCGCGCCTCCAATAAATCGTCCGTAAGCATCAGTGGTTTTTACCCAGGGGGGCTGCGCCCTTTTCCTCCAATCGTTACCGCAGGGTTGTTCTTGTAATCTGCAAAGGGTTGTCGAAATTGCCTCGGATACCGAGCGTTTTTGTAAGTTCTTCCACAGTTCCGTACCGGATTAGGACAGGCGGCTCGTAGTTTTTCTTGAAGGGTGGATTTTCCGTTTCCGTCACCATACCCCGATTATCCGAGATCGGAATCGTTGGCAATCGGAGGGCCTCCGGATTGCTCGCTGTTATAAGCAAAAAAGATGCCGCCGCGGGGCGCTTGCTGAAAAATCGGTGGCTCAGTCGAGGGTGCGGAGGGCGGGGGCATCGATCGCGGCGTCGGTGGCGGAGGATGCGGCGGCGCCTTGCAATTCCACCTGATGGGTGTGGTGCATGGGGATGCGCGCGTCTTCGAAGGCGAGCTTGATGCGGCGTCGCAGCTCGCGGGCAACTTCTTCCTTGCGATTCAGCACGGTGCGGACTTGCAGGCGTAGCACGGTGCCCTCGAGCGCGAGCGATTCGACACCGAGCACGCGCGGGCCATCGACGAGCGCTGCGGACCAATCAGGATCGTTGCGAAAATCGCCGCAGATTTTTTCGAGGGTGGCCAGCGCGCGGCCGACGAGCTCATTCGACGGCACGGTAACGTCGATAAACGCCTGCGACCAATCGCGGTTGAGATTGGAAACCTGTCCGATCAGCGAATTGGGAATCGTGACGATGGCGCCGGCGCCGTTGCGCAGAACGGTGCGGCGCAGGGTGAGATATTCGACGCGTCCGGTTTCTCCATTGACCTGAATCGTATCTCCGACCACGTATTGATCTTCGAGAACGATGAAAAAGCCGTTGATGAAATCCTTGACCAGGCTTTGCGCGCCGAAGCCGAACGCCAAGCTGGCTACCGCGGCGGCTGCGGCCACGGGAGTGATGTTGAAGCCGAACTCGGGCAGCGCCATCAGGATGGCGACCGCGAGGATGACGGTTACTCCAACGCTGTAGACCACTCCGGCCATGGTGCGCGTTTGCTGCTCGCGCATCTGCGCCACGCGCGTATTGGATTTGGCGCTCTGCACAATTCGCGTGGTGAGCGCCTTCAGAATGCGAATGACGACGAGCGCGATGACGAAGATCACCAGGATGCGGAGGCCGCGCGTCCCGGCGTCCATCAGCCATAGCCTGTAGGATTGAGCCATGAAATTCACTGCTGGGAAATTAGATTATATATCGGGCCGCAGCGGGGACCAATATCCGCATGCGGTTGTCGATTTGGAAACGGGTAGTCTGACCGGAATGACGTTGGCGTGCCAGTTCGCGCCGCCGCATTTCGATTCGCCGGGACGCAGATTCGGACGCATGGCTAGCGGTCGGAAAACGTACTACAATGATGGGACCGAAAGCAGTCCAACGCGCCCGTAGCTCAGATGGATAGAGCGTGTGCCTCCGAAGCACAAGGTCAGAGGTTCGAATCCTCCCGGGCGCGCCATTTTCCCCAAGCTGCGGATCGGAAGCGTGGTGGTTTAGCGCCCCGCGAAAGCGAGACGGCGCCCGGCCAACTCATGAGGTTCTATTTAGGGCGCGCTACTTTCATCAGGCGGACGTGGAGGTGTTCGAGTCCGCGATACAGTTCTTCCACATCCTTGGAATCATTCGATGACCGGCCGGAATCGAGGTCGCAGACGACGCTCTGGCAGAGCTTAGTGGCGCGTTGAATGCGATCGGTGGCCAGAACGGAAAGCAATTCATCGTCGGCGAGGCCGCGAAGCTGAGATTCCCGCAGTTGTTGCAGCGTGGCCGCGGCTCCGCGTATGTGGTCCACTGCGTCGCGATATTCCTTCACCAGACGAAGATCCATATCCTCGCACTGGAGCGCCCTTTCGAGATTCTGGAGTTCGGCGACGGTTTTCTTGAGCTGCAAATCCACGCCCCAAAAGCTCTCGGTTGGAGCGATTAGTTCGACGATGATTCCGTTGGCAACGCCTTCACGGACGTGCGGCGCTGCAATTACCCGGGCCTCGGCGGTTTGCGCGGAGAGAAAATTGACCAGCGTCACCCTGCCGCCCAACTCCGGATAAGTGCTCATCTTCAGAAAACCGCCCTGGGCATTTACTTGCCGAGCAACAGCGTCTTCCTTGACGGCGATGCCGTCCGATCCGCGCCAACTCACCTCAATCGGCACCACGACAGGGTATCGGCGACTTTTCCGGCGTTCGACGCCTGTGCCATCGGCGCCGATGGGGCGTTTTTTCATCGTCATATGATTCCTCTCGACCACCGGACCGTCTGAGTTCCATGCTTCTTCTGATCTCGTGTATTAGAGCGGGCGCGTCCTGTGGCAAGAATAGACTACCCTGTTGGCCGGGTAAGGTGGTGGGTATCGATCGGAGACGGTGCGAAAAGGTTCATACTTCCTAGGACGAGACGTTTCGCGCGCGATGTGACGCCCTATTGGCCGGTGATCGTCATTTCCACCGGCGGTACTGCGCGCCTCATCGAAGGAAACCAGGCGCGCAGCCGATTGCGTCGAGGGCATTTCCCCTCTACCACCCTAAGCCAACGGGTTCTCCGCTATTGGGATCCAGGATCAGAATGCGACCGAATGTATCGACTCCCTGCTTCTCGTTGAAATCGAAGAGGTTCGTTATCGGGCCAGCCAGGGCGTCGAAAGATTGATTGCCGATGCGACCCAATCCCCAGTTGTCTTCGACAAAGCGGATGATCGATGTTTGGTCCGCCAGTGTGTGAGCGACGAAGTTCGCCTTGGCGTAGGGAGAAATAACCAGAAATGGCAGGCGCGGGCCATAACCGCAGCGGTCCTCATAGTTTCCAGCAGCCGCGGTGCCGCACAGGCCGGAGGCGCCGAGCAGTGCGTCGTTCGAGGGGTCGTTGGACTGGCTGACGATGGGAGGCATCACGTGGTCGTACCACCCGTCGGAATCGTCATAGGCGACGATGATGGCCATATCCTTCCAGAAGGGCGACTGCTGTAGCCGATTGATCGTGTCCACCAGGAACTGCTGTTCCGCCAGAGGGCTGGAAGTGGAAGGATGTCCCGTCTGATCGGCGGGCGGCTTGATGAAACTCACCGCCGGCAAATTTCCGCTATCCACCGCATTCCAAAAATCGGTGATTGCATACTGATGGTTTGCCTGGTCGGTTGAACCGATGGCAGAGACGGACGATGGTGGCAAATGGTGAGGATTCGCCGTCGATGCATAGTATTGAAAGGGAGTGTAATGCGGATCGGCTTCGGCGATACACTGCGCCACGCCATCGCTGACGCTGGCGGGCGTAAAGTCGCCGTAAAACCATCCCCAACTGATGCTCTTCGCGTTCAAAAGATTGCCGATGTTTTGGCCGCTCATCATGATCGTGGTGCCGGTGGAGCAATCATCGTCCGTAGGATCGATATTGGCGATCACCGAGCCATTGGCGACTTTGCCAGCCACGCTGCTGGGCGTGGCTCCGTGGGTTTGGCCGGAGACGAGATTCAGGTGTCCCATCACCGTGGTGCCGAAGTTGGTGGCGAAGAAATTGTCGCTCATCGCGAAGTGCTGCGCGTAATTCCAAAGAGCGGTCACCGTGTTGCCGTCGTAATAGCCCATCGAGAGATTCGGCGTGCAGCCTTCGCCGGTGCCGCTGAGGAGTTCAGAAAATTCGTCAAGAAGTCCGCCGTTGTACGCTTTTTGCTCGTCCGTGTAATGGTTATCGTTATCACAAGTCACGGCGTCAGAGCGATCCAACCGGAATGGCGCAGCGGTGCCAGGATTGTGCTGCAAAAGGGTGCTGGTTAGGTTGTTCACCGCCGGAGTGTTTGGAACCGCGACGAACGGCGGCTCTCCAGGAGGATTCAGCGCGACGGGATACGTGCCGAAATAATGATCGAAGGAAATATTCTCGTCGAAAATGATTACGAGATGTTTGATCGGAGTGGCGGTTGGCAGCCTATCAGCGGCGTCGCCTCCGCTCCTTAGCTGTTGAGCGAACATCGCGGCGGGGACCGCGAGCAGCATGGTAACGACCATTGCGGCAAAAAACGTCATTCGTCGGATCAATAGAATCTCCCGGTTTACGGATTGCGTGAAGCGCCGCAGTGACGTGGTAAACGGCTCCGGCGGTTGGAATGTACGGGTGATCTATTGCTGCTACGTAAAGCTTGGATGAATCCTATGCGACACAAGTGCGTGTGAGGATTCCGCGGACGATCGTTCATGGTCCTGTAACATCAAGCGATCAAAATGCTGCCGTCAATAACCTGGGCCGTTCGTCATTGGGTCGTCCATAACGCGAGCACCTACCATTGAAAGCAAAGGCAGGTTGCATGAAGGCCATCGTGGTCGCAATCCTACTCGTAGTGTGTGAACCGGTTCTCTTCGCGAAAGCGCCCAAAGCGGGCGGGTGCGCGCGGCCGGCGCCCGGCAGCGTGGTGCAGGAGCCGGAAGATTTAAGCAGTCATCACGGAGTTCTGCGCGTGAAGCTTACGTACCGCGACTTGACGGGCGTAAATGACCAAGAGGAATTTTGTTACCAATCGCAGGACGGAAAAGAATCGCCCACGCTCCGGCTAAATCCGGGCGACTTGCTGATTTTGAAGTTGAAAAACGATCTGACGGAGCCGGCGACGGGGATGGGACCGGGTGCGATGGTCCTGGGGCCGCCGATGAACATGCCAATGCATGTGCATGACCCGTGCGACAGCTCGATCATGACTCCGCTTTCCACGAATTTGCATTTTCACGGGCTGACGGTGCCGCCCACATGCCACGAAGATGATGTTTTGAGGACGCTGGTGCAACCGGGAGCGCGGCCGTTCGAATATCGTTTCCGGATTCCAGACGATGAGCCAGCCGGACTCTACTGGTACCATCCGCACGTTCACGGCTTCACGAATCCACAGGTCCTGGGCGGTGCGTCTGGAGCGCTGATCATCGAAGGAATTGCGCGAGCCAATCGCCTGCTGGCCGGCATGCCGGAACGCGTGTTGGTGATTCGGGACATGGATTTGCTGCACCCTAATGCCGCACCGGCTCGGTCTGGCAACGTACCCCCACCGATCGTGCTGCGGGACAATGAGGGAGACGTCTTGAACACCGGAACGGGAGGAGGCAAACCGGCAAAAGATTTGTCGATCAATTTTGTGCCGGTGCCGTACCCGGAATATCCGCCGGCGAAGATTTTGGTGCGGCCAAACGAGCGGGAGCTCTGGCGCGTGTTGAACGGATCGGCCATCACCTACGTAGATCTGCAAATTCTAGCCGGGAACACGCCTCAACCAGTGGGAGTGGTATCGCTCGATGGCGTGCCCATCGACGAGAATGGCATGGCGGCGAACCGCATCTTGTGGGAAAGCCACGTTTTTCTGCCGCCTGCGGGCCGGGTGGAGTTCATTTTCAAGGGACTGCCGCAGGGAGCACCGGCAACTTTCATTACCCGAGCCGTGGACACTGGTCCGGCGGGCGAAAACGATCCGACGCGACCGTTAGCAACGATTGTGGCAACAGAGTCGGCTCCGGCGGCGCCGCTGCGCTTGAATCCATCGCCGAAGCCTTTACCGGCTCCGAGCGAAGTCTGGCTCGGCGACGTGAAGCCGATGCGAACGCGAACGCTATATTTTTCCGAGAGGCCGAAGGATCCGAATGATCCCAAAAGCCCCACGGTTTTCATGATCACAGTTGAGGGCCAGAAACCAGAGCCCTTCGACCCGCGCAACACGAAGCCGAATATCGTCGTGCACCAGGGAGACGTCGAGGACTGGATCGTCCAGAACCGGACGCAGGAGCTGCACGCGTTTCACATTCACCAGCTGCATTTTCTGCTGGTTGATTGGAACGGCGTGCCGGTGGACGAGCCGTTTCTGCGCGATACCGTTAACGTCCCTTACTGGGATGGCAAAAGCAAAGTGTATCCGAGCGTAAGGCTGCGTATGGACTTCCGCGATCCGAACATCGTCGGCACTTTCGTTTACCATTGCCATTTACTGGAGCATGAAGACGGCGGGATGATGGGGACGATTCAGGTGCTGCCGCGAAATGGTCCTACAGTCGGGAGTAACTGGAGCGACAAAAATCGGCAATCCGCCTATGGGCTGGCAAATGCCGCAAAGCAGTGATTCGACTGCCGCGGAGGACTTCGAGCAGAGCGTGCATTTTAACGGAGCTGTCATCAAGCGCTAACAACAGACGCGTATCCACGATGGGAACACGGCGAGGCCTGCTGCACCAGGTACCAGAGCATGATGGAATCCGCAGCTCCTGCCGCCGAAATTTAAATCTTCCTTCGAGGAAAATAGATGATTCGAGAGCATATACGCCGCGTGGCTAGTGTCCTTACCGCAGCGGCGCTGCTGATTACAGCTCCCGCCAGTCTCATGGCCGGACAGAGCCACGATTTCGCGGAAAATTTCCAAACCACTACGCCGATCAAGCACGTGGTGGTGATTTTTCAGGAGAACGTTTCGTTCGACCATTACTTCGGGACGTATCCCTACGCGACGAATCCGCCTAGTGAACCAGCGTTTAGGGCTCTTCCAAACACGCCGCGCGTGAACAACCTTCTGAGCGGCGGATTGCTGGATCAGAATCCGAATTCCGTTCAGCCCTTCCGCTTGGATCGCTCGCAAGCGTGGACCTGCGACCAGAATCATGATTACACCCCGGAGCAATTAGCCTTCGATCATGGTTTGATGGATAAATTTACGCAGAATACTGGAACGGGCGGCACTGACTACGGAGTCGAGTGCGATTACGGCCATGGCACGGGGCTGGTGATGGGCTACTACGACGGCAACACCGTGACAGCGCTTTGGAATTACGCCCAGCACTACGCTTTGAGCGACAACGCATACGACACGATGTTCGGCCCATCGACTCCCGGCGCGCTCGACCTGGCAGTCGGAACGACCTCAAACGCCACGCTGACCGGTGCGGACAGCGGCGTGATTGTTAACAATCAAATGAGCGGCACGCTGATCAGCGACATCGATCCGGCTTACGACGATTGCTCGAGCACCACAAAGCCGCACGCCTACATCACCGGCAGGTCGATTGGTGACCTGCTGAACGCCAAGGGCATTACGTGGGGATGGTTCCAGGGTGGATTTGCTCCCACCTCGGTCAGTGCAACCGGCGTCGCCACGTGCGGTGCATCGTCAACGGAGCCCCTTGTTCCCACCAAGCCTGCGACCATGATCGCGGACTATGTGCCGCATCACAATCCGTTCCAATACTTCGAGTCAACCGAGAACCCTCATCACCTGGCGCCGTCAAGCGTTTCGATGATCGGGCAGACGGACCAGGCCAATCACCAGTACGACCTGAGCTTGTTCTACACGGCCCTGAACGACGGTTATCTGCCGGCGGTGAGCTTCTTAAAAGCGAAGGCTTTCCAGAACGGTCACCCGGGCAACTCGGATCCGCTCGACGAGCAGGCATGGCTGGTGACGGTCATTAATGCCATTGAGAGCAGCCGCTACTGGAACGACACGGCGATCATCATCAATTATGATGACTCCGACGGTTGGTACGATCACCAGATGGATACGGTCGTAAATCAGTCGGATTCGACCAACGATGAGTTGACCGGTCCGGGCGCTTGCGGCGTAACACCTCCGGGCGCTACTCCCGGTCACTGTGGCTATGGACCGCGCTTGCCTTACATGGTGATTTCTCCATTCGCAAGGCAGAACTACATCGACAGCCGCATGATCGACCAGTCCTCCACGATCCGATTTATCGAAGATAACTGGGGCACCGGCCGGATCGGTGGAGATTCGAACGATGCGAAGGCCGGATCGATTATGGGCATGTTCGACTTCGATCACCCGGGAGCGCCGCAGCTGATTCTCAACCCCACAACTGGCGAGATCGTCGGCCCGCAGGGCTTTCCCTTCGGCTTCGGGGGGCACTAGACCTCGAGGTTTTCCGGCGTACGCGAACCTTGAACGTCCATGGCTCGTCCCGCTCATCCCGGGACGAGCCTTTTTTTTTCGCTTCCTGATATGCGCAATAATATGGATAGAGCCGCCACCTGGGCTAACACGAGTGGCGGGTTGCACCCAAGTCGGACAGCGCTGGAGGTTGCTGGGCGCGTTCGGTTCAGGTATTGACTCCCGTCGTGGCTGGAACGTGGGGCGACACGATTTCCACAAAGATTTCCATTCTGTCGTAGAATATCGCGATGGCTTCGTTGACTGGCGGGAATGGTTTGCGAACGACCGGGCGGACGAATTTCCCGACTCGGTTGTCTGCACCCGCTGATTTCATATCGGATTCCGAACGCGCGGCACGCCCGGCGACGATTCGCTGGATTTCGCGGCTGCTGATTACGCTTTGCTGCGTATTGGCATGGGGCACCGCCCTCCCCGCAAGCCCGTATCCGGCTGCCTCGCGATCCTGCGCTTCTGCGGTCAATCCGACCCGCTTAGCGGCTATATCGTTTTCATCGGTTTCGATCTATCGGCGGATACCGGCAAAGTGCACGCATAGCGGACGAAATTCTGACTTCAAACGGACGCGTTACACGATGTCGCGACTGGGGAGCGGTTCAAAACCGCTTTCGGCGCGCACCCGGCGTTTGCAGCTTTCCTCGAAGTTGCAGTCTCCAAGGCTGACCCTCGTTTCCTTCCCATCGGCCACGATTCCTGCTGAAGCAAGCCCGGTTCGGCACCGGCTTAATCGCGGCCGTTCCCCGCCTCGCATATAACTGCGCATTGACAATCGAGCCGGCCCGCGGCAGTTCGCTAGCGGTGTATCCAGTCGTAGCCGGCCAGCGGTGACCTCTGGAACGTTCTCGTTTCCCAACGTCGCCGTTGTATCGAACCCTGTCGAATCAGCCTCTCAAATGGGGCCCATCAAATAGCAGAGTCGCTGTCTGCAAATCTTATGACGCACAATAAAGGGGCAAGTATGGGGTGCGAGTTTTTCTCGGGATTCACAGTCGGCGCCAGAAGCACCGCGCCGGCTGGGTGCTACGCCAGCCTCCGCGAGAGGGCTATGAGAAGTTTGCGAAAATCACGGTCCGCCGAAGCGGGTAGCAGTGTCCGCCTGCGCTTCACGCTGTCATCCTTCGCTGTTCTATGCGCGCTTTGTTCCACGTGCGCTGCCGCGCCACCGCAGACGGCGGCCGCAGTAGCGCCTTCGAAGCCGTTGACGGTCCAGGAAGCGATCAGTTACGCCCTGGCCCATTACCCAGCGGTGCAGGCGGCAATTCAAAGGTACGTGGCCGCTCGCGAAGGGGTTGGGCTGGCTAAGACCAGTTATCTGCCCAGCCTCAACATGATCTATCAGGACGCTCGCACAACACGGAACGCTGTCGCAGGCGTGCTGCTGCCGAATTCAGTGATTCCCAATCCCTCGGGAACGGTTATAGCGCCCTCCAGCCAAACTTTTTGGCAGAGCGGCGCGGGAATTCTTTTGAGCGAAGAGCCTTTCGATTTTGGCTATCGCCGAGCCGAGCTGCGATTGGCGGAGTCGACGGAAAAGCGCACCCAGGAGCAGATTGTGCTGACCCGGCTGGACGTCGCGGCGTCGGTTGCCGATGCCTCGCTATTGGTCCTGGCAGCGAATCAACAGGTAAAGGCGTCGCAAGCCGACGTGGAACGGCGAAGCGTTTTCGCCAGGTCGGTTCACGCATTGGTGGACGCGCATTTGCGTCCGGGTGCGGACGCTTCTCGCATTGATGCGGAACTGGCCGAGGCGCGCACCCGCCTGGTAGTGGCGCAGGAAGCGCTGGAAGTTGATTCTGCGGCCTTCGCCCAGGTGCTTGGTCTCGCAGGCTCCCACGTCGAGGTAACTGCGGGACCGTTTCTGCAAGCGCCCGCCGACGAAACTTGGACGGCACCGGCCGCTACGGCTCATCCTTCCGCCCAGATCGGAGAGGAACGGATTGAGGAATCGCAGTTACGGATTCAGGCGCTGACGCGCTCCTACTTCCCTCGTTTTCTTGTGCAGGCCGTAACGACGGCGCGCGGGTCCGGCACTGCCTCAACGGGCAAGCCGCTGGGAGGAACAAATGGGCTGTGGCCGGACACCGCCGACAACTGGGCGGCGGGCGCGTCTGTGACGTTCCAGGGACTCGGTTTTCTCACCATCCGCGAGCAAAAAAAGATTGAAGAGGCAAATCGCAGCCAGCAACAGGCGCTCTACGACCAGACGCTACAGAACGTCACAGGACAAACGGCGCAGGCAGAGGCTGTGCTCGATGCCGCTCGCAAAGTAGCGGCGAACACGCCCGTGGAACTGAAAGCCTCGCAGGACAGCGAGACGCAGGCGGTGGCGCGTTTCAAAGCAGGCTTGGGAACCATCGTGGACGTTGCGGAAGCGCAACAGCTTTTGTTGCAGGCCCAAATCGATGATTCCTTGGCCACGCTCAATATCTGGCGAGCGCTGGCGCGGCTTGCCGCCGCGCAGGGCGATCTGCAACCGTTCATCGATCTGGCGAACCGCGCCGAAAGCGGGAGGCCATAGCGTATGTGGCTGATTCGAGCAGCGCTTCGCAGGCCGATTACCGTAATCGTAGCCGTCATCGGGATCGCATTGTGCGCGGTTTTCGCGCTGACGCGAATGCCGGTTGATATTTTCCCGGACCTGCATATGCCGGTGATTTACGTCGCCCAGCCGTATGGCGGAATGAATCCGGCGCAAATGGAGGGCTATCTCACTTACTACTACGAATCCAACTTCCTCTATATCACCGGCCTCCAAAGCGTGGAATCCAAATCGGTTGAAAACTTCGCGCTGTTGAAGCTGACGTTCCTGCCCGGAACGGATATGGATCAGGCGTTGACGCAGACGATTTCGTACGTCAACCGTTCGCAGGCGTATATGCCCGCGGGAACCGTCCCGCCGTTCGTGCTGCGATTCGACGCGGGCAGCGTCCCGGTTGGCTACCTCGTTTTTTCAAGCGACACGCGAAACACGAACGAAGTTCAAGATCTGGCGCTGAACCGGGTGCGTCCGCTGTTTGCCACTCTGCCCGGAGTTTCTGCTCCCCCGCCGTTCGGCGGCAGCTCCCGAACCATTGTGATTCACGTGGACCCCGGCAAACTGAGCGGCTACCACGTGTCCACGGCGGAAGTGGTGAAGTCGCTGCTTTCCGGCAACGTGATCGCTCCGGCGGGAGATATCCGCACAGGAAATCTGGACCGTATCGCTCCCACCAACGCGGTGGTGAGCGATATCCACGACCTGGAAAACTTGCCGATCCGCACCGGCAGCGGTCCCACCGTTTACATGCGCGATGTCGGCTGGGTGGAGGACGGCGCCGACCTCACTCTCGGCTACGCGCTGGCGAATGGCCACAAAGCCGTTTATCTGCCGGTGACGAAGCGCGCCGATGCGTCAACCCTGGCGGTTGTGAACGAAGTGAAAGCGAATATGACGCAGTTCGCGAACATACTGCCGCCCGACGTGCACGTGCACTTCGAATTCGATCAGTCGGGATACGTCACCAACTCACTGAACTCGCTGGTGCGCGAAGGCATTCTGGGCGCGTTGCTCACCGGGCTCATGGTCTTTCTCTTTCTGCGGGAGTGGAAGAGCTCGGCGATCGTGGTTATTTTCGTGCCGTTTAGCCTGGTCGCAGCGGTGGTGGGACTGTGGCTGAGCGATCAGACGATCAACATCATGACCTTGGGAGGGCTGGCGCTCGCCGTAGGTATTTTGGTTGATGAGGCGACGGTGGAGATTGAGAACATCCACCGAAACGTGGAGACCAGCCCGCCGGTAGCTTCCGCCGCATTCGACGCGACTTTGCAAACATTGGCGCCGCGATTTCTGGCCATGCTGGCGATTCTGGCGGTCTTCGTCCCGTCCTTTTTGATGGTCGGGGTGACCCGTTCGCTGTTTGTGCCGCTGTCGATCTCGGTGGGCTTTGCGATGATCGCTTCGTTCGTATTGTCCAGCACGCTGGTCCCGATTTTATTCGTCTGGCTGCACAAAGACGCTTCCGGGCACCAGGTGGGCAGCGAGCACCAGCCGCGCTTCGAGCGATTCCGAGCGCGATACGAGCAACTGTTGGAAAAAATATTCAGTCGGCGGAAAACCGTTCTGTGGGCGTATGCCGGAATTGCGGCGATCATCATCCTGGCTCTGGGTCCAAGGCTGGGCCGCGAAATGTTTCCGCGGGTGGAGAGCAACGAACTGCAGCTTCGGCTGCGCGCCCCCGCGGGAACGCGCATTGAAGTGACGAACACGATGGCGTCTGAAGCTCTCGGCGAAATTCAGAAGCTCGTCGGCGCTGGAAACGTGGCGGGCAGCATCGGCTACGTCGGCACATATCCGCCGAGCTACCCGATGAACCTGATTTACCAGTGGACGAGCGGGCCGCAGGATGCCGTGCTTCGCGTGGCGCTGCGAAAAGGTTCCGGGATTCGTATCGGTGATCTGGAAGACCGTCTCCGCCAGGAATTACCGAGGATCCTGCCGGGCGCTGCGGTTTCATTCGAGCCGGTCGACGCGATCAACGAAATCATGGATCTTGGTTCGCCCACGCCGATTGAGGTGGCCATCCACGGCCCCAATTTGGCGCGCGACCATTCTTATGCCGAACAGGTGCGCGCGCAATTAAGCCGCATCGCATACCTGCGCGACCTCCAGTATGGGCAACCGCTCGAATATCCCAGCTTGAATATCGATATCGACCGCGTGCGCGCTGGACAACTGGGGATGACCACCCAACAAATCGTCCAATCCATCAGTACGTCAACGTGGTCGAGCCGCTTCGTGGCGCGCAATTTCTGGCAGGACCCCTCGACGGGAATCGGGTACCAGGTGCAAATCGAAGTGCCACAAGCGCAGATGACATCGGCGGACGACGTCGCAAATATCCCGCTCGCCGAGCAAGGGCCGTCCGGTCACCCCAACCTGGGCGACGTGGCGCAGCTAACTTTTGGAAACGTGGTGGGGGAATACGACCGCTACGATTCACAAAGAATGGTTTCGCTGCAAGCCAATGTGAAAGGCGAGGATCTAGGGCGCGCGGCCGATCAAGTGGATGCCGCGATACGCGCGGCGGGCGATCCACCCCGCGGCGTAAGCGTGCAAGTGCGCGGGCAGATCGCGCCCATGCGAGAGACGCTGCGAAATTTAGGCGTCAGCGTGACGTTTGCGATCGTCGTGATTTTTCTGCTGCTGGCTGCCAATTTTCAATCGATGCGCTTGGCGTTCACGGTGGTTTCTAGCGCGCCGGCGGTGATCTGCGGCGTGATCTTGGCGCTGCTGGTTTCCGGGACGACGCTAAACCTCGAATCTTTCATGGGCGCGATCATGGCGCTGGGCGTCTCCGTGGCCAACTCCATCCTGTTGGTCACCTTTGCTGAAAGTCACCGTCGCGCCGGCGGTACGGCCATGGAAGCCGCCAAGTACGGGAGCACCACACGGCTGCGGCCGATTCTCATGACCAGCATGGCCATGATCGCCGGAATGATCCCGATGGCGCTGGCGTTGGGTGAAGGCTCGCAACAAAGCGCGCCTCTTGGACGCGCCGTCATTGGGGGCCTGATGGCCTCCACGCTTGCCACTTTGCTGGTTCTTCCCGTCGTTTTCTTCGAGGCCCAGGAAAAAGTCAGCGCCAATTCGCCGTCGCTTGATCCAACCGATCCCAAGAGTGCGTTCTACATCCCAAGGAGCTAAAGATGCGTACCCTCATTCCCGCGGAACTACTCGGCAGCCGATCATCCAAGGGTAATTTGCGCCGAAGCTGCCGCCTGCGCGGCACCTCGCGGTGGATGGCGCTCGTGGCAGCCATGTGCGCGTCGGCGGGCGCGGGTTGCAATTCGGGGCCGAGCGTTTCCGCGGCGGCGAATGGACAGAATCCCGCCGGCGAGATTCCCTCCGTCACGACGGTGAAAGCAGTTCTTCGGCCGCTCAATTTTGTGGTGTCTCTGCCCGGAGAGTTGCAGCCTTACCAGGCGGTGGCCGTGTATCCCAAGGTGACCGGATTCGTAAGGTCAATCAGCGTAGATCGAGGAACGCGGGTGAGGGAGGGGCAAGTCCTGGCGCAATTGGAAGCGCCCGAAATCGTGGCGCAAAAAGCTGCCGCGGAATCCAAACTGGAAAGCGTGCGAAACCAGCAAATCGAGGCAGAGGCGAAACTCGCGGGAGATCAGGACACCTATGAGAGGCTGAAAACCGCGTCGGCAACCCCCGGGGTGATTTCGGACAACGAGCTGGAAATCGCGCAGAAAGTTGCGGAAGCCGATAGCGCGCGCGTGATCGAGCTGCGCAATACGGCGGAAGCCGCGCAGGACGCGCTGCATTCGGCGGAAGTGATGGAAGGCTATCTTCGCATCACCGCTCCCTTCGCCGGCATCGTCACGCAGCGGAACGTGCATCCAGGCGCGCTCGTGGGCCCTGCAGGCGGCGGAAGTTCTCAGGTTGCCATGCTGCGCATCGAGCAGATTTCGCACTTGCGGCTGGTCGTGGCCGTCCCCGAAGCGTACGTGGCCGGCGTAGTGCCCGGCGCGAAGGTGAGTTTTTCCGTACCGGCTTTCCCCAATCAGAATTTCACGGGTACGATTGCACGCGTCGCGGATTCGCTGGACCCCAAAACCAGAACCATGCCGGTGGAGATGGACGTGCTGAATCCCAATTGGGCGCTGGCGCCCGGGATGTTTCCTTCGGTCGCCTGGCCGGTGCGCCGGCCGCGGCCCTCACTGCTGGTTCCGCAGTCGTCGGTAATTCGCACTATGGAAGGATCCTACGTCATTCGCGTGCGCAACGGCGTTACCGAGTGGGTGAGCGTCAAATCGGGCGTCAACTCCGATCGATACGTCGAAGTGTTCGGCGATTTACATCCGGACGATCAAGTGGTGCTGCAAGCATCGGAAGAATTGCAGCCAAATACCCGCGTCACAACCAACTCGAACAGCGGCTCCGAATAGCTTGCGTCACGCCGGGCAAGGCTCTCGCAAATGTTCGCTCGGCCCCGCAACGCTTCTGGCGACTGCTCGATCATGGTTGGCAACTGTCAGGCAATGACGCGCTTTTAGGCTGTCTTCGGCTGCGCGGGCGGCGCCAGCGCCACGGACGCCTCGGAAGTAAGCAGCAGAAATGTGAATGTCTCCTGCAAGTACAGCTTGACGGCGGCATCGGTGTGGCTGAGATAACCGATCGAGACGTTCTGGCCGATGTGAAAATCGAAATCGCCGCCGCGAGTGGTCAGCACGAACGCACCCTTGATGGCCGGCGCCCAGATGATTTCATCTTTCACGAGCCGCTTCACATGCTCGAGAACGGGATACCCATGGTCGCTGGTCTCGGCCAGCGCGGTATAGGCGTCCGCGCCGAACAGTACGGAGTAGGGGCCGTTGACGCCCACCAGCCGCAATTGGCTTAAGGCCTGGGATATGGCCTCGGGATAGGCCCGCACGTCATCTGGAAGTGTCATTTTCGGATTGCTGGTTCCCTGACGAACGCCCACAATGCCGGCCGCATCGTACCCTTCAAATATGGCGGAGTCCTCGGCGAAGGCGATCTGGCGCGCTGCGTCTTTGGCCGGTTGCCAGTCGGAATCGTTCGCGCCTCGATCGACGTCATCAATCATCTGGCGATCCAGTTCGAAGGGAACACGCAGTTCGACGAGCGCCTTCACCTCGCGCTGCCTGGCGATAATGCCGTCGCGCGACGCAGCGATGGGCCGGAGGTGGCCGGTACCTACGGCGGAAAGCCCCGAGCCGGCGGGTCCTTGCACGTCCACCACGCGGCGGCCGGCAAGATAGCGCTTGAAGGTTCGCGATGTCTCTTCCTCGATCTGCGCCCATGCCGCATCAGAAATGGGGGCCAGCTCGCGATGGAGGTTATTCATGTGAGGTTTCTCCTTTGAGCGAACCAATACCCAGCGAGCCATCGTTCCGCGGCTGGCTGGAGGGAGCGGTTTCGTCCGAGTCTAGGTCGGGTGGGGCGGACGCTGCCTCGCCCCCGGCATCGTCCGCGGTCACATTGTCCAGAAATGTTGCGGAAGGAACGAAGAACAGGTTCCCGGTGACGGCTCGGCTGAAATCCAGCAGGCGGTCGTAATTGCCGGGCGGACGGCCGACGAACATGTTTTCGATCATTTGCTCGATTGTTCGGGGCGAACGGCTATAGCCGATAAAGTACGTTCCAAACTCGGATTGCGAAGGGCGGCCGAACGGCATGTTGTCGCGCAGAATCTTGATTTCCTTTCCGTCCTCGGTGATGGTGGTGAGCGCGTTGTGCGCCGAGGTCGGCTTCACGGAATCGTCCAATTCGATGTCGGAGAGCTTTTTGCGGCCGATGATTCGCTCCTGCATTTCGATAGGCAGTGCATTCCAACCATCGAGGTCGTGGAGATATTTCTGCACGATCACGTAGCTGCCGCCTGCGAATCCGGCGTCCTCTTCTCCGATGAGCACGGCATCGATCACCGCCTGCCCCCTGGGATTCTCCGTGCCGTCTACGAAGCCGATGAGGTCGCGGTCATCGAAGAAACGAAATCCCTGGACTTCATCCACCGGCTCGACCACACGCCCGATACGCGCCATGATTTGCGTTTCCAGCTCGAAACACAGGTCCAGCCGCTTCGCGCGGATGTGGAAAAGCAGGTCGCCCGGCGTCGAGACTGCATGGCGCGCGCCGGCGCGAATTTCCCGAAAAACGTGAAGCTCCGCCGGCCGCGGCGCGCCGAAAAGCCGGTCCCATGCCTCCGAGCCGAACCCCATCACGCAGGAAAGGTTCGCTTCCAAGTCGCGAAATCCGACCGCCCGCAAGAGCGCGGAAAGATCGGCGCAGAACGAGCGAATAACCGCACGGGTTTCGCCGCCCGGATTCAACGTGACCACCAGGAAGATGGCGGCGCGCGAGAGCGGCGCGTCTACCGGCTGCGAATCGGTTCGCGAGACAGCGGCAGCTTCAGACGTAATTTTCGAATCGAGCGGCATTGAGTGTCGTCCTGGCGTGCTGCGCGGAACTACGCGCTTCGAACTTTCGCCGCCTAATCGCTGGCAAAGGGTCGGATCGAAAGCTTACCGAAATTGAGTATGCCGCCGCAAGGATGGCGAAATTCGCGGTGCGTCGGACCTATCCGTCGCCTTCTGGCACAAGGTCCAAGCCGTTTGCGCAAGTGAGCCGGAGAAGGATTTGCCCTCGGTGCAGTTTGCTCCGTTCCCCGAACTGACCCGCTGCCTTTGTACAACCGCATGAGATTAGGATGTGGTGGGTCGTTTTCAGCGGGTGATTTCGAATTCCGTCTCGCTGGTCTGCTGCGAGGTTTCCGCGGGCGCGACGCTGGCGGTGGGAGAGCTGGCCGGAGGTTCCATTCCGTCTGGCGTCTCAATCAGGTCGGCGACTTGCAGCCGCAGGTTTCCGGCGTTGGTCGCGTACGAGAGGCCCGTATCGAGGTCAATCGCTCCAGCGCGTATTTGCTTTTCGATTTCGTCGTCGAAGCATTGCATGCCGTCCATCGAACCGTCACGCATCGCATCGAGGAGGGATTTGCCTTCGGTTTCACCCTTCTGAACGTACTCGCGAGTGCGCAGCGTGGACTTCAATATTTCGAATACCGCAACGCGGCCCGTGCCGCCGCGCCGGGGCAACAGGCGCTGCGAAATGATGTAACGGAACGATCTCGAAAAGCGCATGCGAATGGTGGCCTGCTCGGCAATAGGGAAAATGCCCACGATGCGCTCGATGGTCTTCGAGGCGTCGATGGTGTGCAGCGTGGAGAACACCAGGTGGCCCGTTTCCGAAGCTTCGAGCGCCACTTCCATCGTCTCGCGATCGCGAATTTCACCCACCAAAATCAGCTTGGGAGCCTGGCGCAACGCCGCCCTGAGCGCGGTTGCGAAGCTCGGCGTATCGGTATGCAGTTCTCGCTGGTGGACGGTGGCCTTTTGGTGCGCGTGAAGAAATTCGATGGGGTCTTCGATGGTGACGATGTGACAGGCGATTTCCTTGTTGATCTTGTTCACGAACGCGGCGAGCGTCGACGATTTCCCGCTGCCGGTGGGCCCGGTAACGAGCACGATTCCGGGACGCAAACCGGCGGCTTCCGCAAGCTGCTTAGGAAGATTTAGCGATTCGAAATCCGGCACGGTGCTGGCTACCACGCGCATGACGATCGCGCAGCTGCCGCGCTGCGTAAAAACGTTCACGCGAAAGCGCGACACCCGCGGCAAGCTGTAGGAAATGTCGCACGAGCCGTCGTGCTTCAACTTTTCCACGGCATAACTGTTGCGCCCGATCAGGTCCGCGGCGATCCGCGCGGTGTCTTCGGATCCCAGAACACCCACGCCTGGAATTTGCAGTTGCACCAGCTTGCCGTGCACTTCCGCTTGCGGCAAACGTCCGGGAGAAAAGATCACATCGCTGGTCCGCGGCGCCGCTTGAAGGATTGCGGCGATGATACTAGCCGTGGGAACCGGCGGCTTTGCTTCCGTTGCGGCTGGAGTACTCGATTTTGTAGCGTCCATAGTTGTCCGTTGCGCTGTGCAGGCCGCAGCCTGTCGCGCGTGTGATGAGAATTCAGGATGTTCGGTGTTCAGCGCCGATCCATCGCGCCAGGATCTCTTCGTGACTGGTCCCGAGGAATGCCAGGCCCACCGCCCCTTCGTTCTGCACACTGGTCACTCTGGCCCATATTTCAGCGGTCTCTTGTTGCCAGCGGAATTGGAGCCTGACGACCGCACCCGGATCAAATTGCGACGGGCCGTTCACGCAACAGCCTTTGATGCTGACTTCGTTGGTTTGCGTTTCGACGCGAGTCCGCTGAATCGGATCGAAAATCTCCAACTGCCATCGAAGCAAATAACGCGGAACTGTTCGCCTTTGCGGAAAGCGTTGCCCGGCGTTCAGTCCCGCGGCGAAAGGATCGATTAGACGAGTGCTCATGCGCGGATGATACGCGTGCCGGGCCGCGCTTCAATCGCGTTCTGCAAAAGTGCTTGTAATCGGAAGCAGAAAATCGCCATTCAATGCAAACGAATTGCCGTCTTCGCTGAAACTTTTGTGTGTGTTTCTCGATTGCAAATTGGTCCCGAACAGCGTGGTTGGCCCCGGGGTATTATTTTGTGGCGGGCTTCGTGGCGACTACCGTGAATAGGCAGCAATAGGTCAGCGTCTCCGGATCGCGTAAAAAGGCGAGGAATCGATCCGCGTAGATTCGCGCCGATTCCTCGCTGCCCAGCACGGCCACCAGCTGAGGCCGCGCGATCTCCAGCTTCGTTTTCCACTGCGAGAACTGCTTGTCCTCGATGGCGCCGGCATATAGGTGATACGGATCGAGCTGGACGGTGACGTCCCCGAGCGCCGCCTTCCGGCACAAGCTGAATAGTTTTCGGCCGACGAAAGGATCGAAACCAGTGGACTCCAGATACCTTACGACCCGTTCGGTGGTTTCCCGCAGCTCGGTATCTTCGGGAAAATGCCAGAGCAGTTGCCCGTCGAGATCCTGTAGCAAAAGTTTGCCGCCCGGCCCGCAGACACGAGCCATTTCTCGCACCGCGAGCTGTTTATCGGGAAGATATTCCAATAGGAAGCGGCAGAACACCAGGTCGAAGCGTTCCGCCTCAAAGGGGATGTCCATCGCATCGCCCACGTATGCGTGGGCATTCGGCAGGCCGCGAAAGCGCTGTTTGGCCTGCTCCACGCGATCGGTGCTTTGGTCCAAACCCACAATTTCGATATCCGGATGGCTCTGCGCCAGTTCGCGAAGAAAAACGCCGGGGCCGCATCCCACGGACAGCAGGCTTTTGACGCCGGCGAGATGCGGCTCCAGAAACTTCGCGATCCATGCTCCCGCGTCTGCTTTGTCGAGGAGCCGCTGCCCTTCGGCGGGATGTTCCATGATGTAGGAATTCTTGCTCATGTCTGATCCGATAAGTATCCCGCGCGCTTCGCTTTCTTTACCAGGCGGCGTGGGCCGCCAAGAGCGCTTCGGCATCGCGGCGGGACACTGGTTTGGAATAATAGAAGCCTTGCGCGTAACGGCACTTTAACTTTTTCAGCTCGTCGGCCTGTTCGGCTGTTTCCACGCCTTCGGCCACCACGTCCAGGCACAGATTTCGAGCCAAAGGCAGAATCGTGCGGGCGATTTCCATTCCGTTGGCGCCAACCGACGTGCCGCTGATGAACGAGCGATCGATTTTCAGGGTATCCAGGGGAAACTGGTGCAAATAACTCAGCGACGAGTACCCCGTTCCGAAGTCGTCGATCGCCAGGCTGATTCCGAGCGCCTTCATCTGCTGTAGCATCTCGACCGTTGCGGAGGGATCTTCCATCACCGTGCTTTCGGTGATCTCCAGCTTCAAGAATTCAGGCGCAAGGTTTAGTTCCTTGAGCAGGGATGCGATATTTTCCACCAAATTCGGCTGCATGAACTGCTTGACCGAAAGATTCACGCTGATCGTCAGCGAGCGCTCGCGGCCCAAATTGCGATTCCATTCGCTGATATCCTTGCATGCCTGGCGCAGGTTCCACCAACCCAGCTCACGGATCAAGCCGGTCTCTTCCGCCACGGGAATAAATTCTTTAGGCGCCAGCAATCCGCGTGTGGGATGTTGCCAGCGCAGCAAGGCTTCAAATCCGATGATCTCGCCTGAATTCAGGTCCACGATCGGCTGGTAGTAATTCTGAAACTCCTCGCGATCGATCGCGCGGCGTAGGTCCGTCTCCAGCTGTAGCCGGGCCATCACGCTGGCGCGCATATCCGCGCTGAATACTTCGAAGCGCGCTTTCCCAAGAGATTTGGCTCGGTACATCGCCGTGTCGGCGTCGCGCAGTATTTCTTCCGGATGACGATAGCTGGAATTTGCAATCGCAATACCGATGCTTGCCGACGTGAATACCTCCTTTCCGCCCAGCATGAAAGGTTCCGACAGTCCCTTCATGATCCGCTCGGCGGCTCGCTCCGCATCGCCCGGATTGCGCAGCTCGTCCAGCAAAACCGTGAATTCATCGCCGCCCATGCGCGCGAGCGTGAACGTGTCTTGTGCCAGCCGCGCGACGGTGTCCGTGGCGCGAAGCGATCCTTCCAATCTTTTCGCGACGCCCAGGAGCAATTGATCCCCCACCAGATGACCCATCGAATCGTTGATCATCTTGAAAGCGTCCAGGTCCAGGAAGAGAACTGCGAACGAACGTTCGGTGTGCCGCCTGGCGTGCTTCATCAGGCGATCCAGTCGGTCCAGGAACAGCAGCCGGTTGGGCAACCCCGTTAGCGGATCGGAAACTTTTCCTTCGGTGATATCCGTCTGCGAGCCCGCCATGCGCACCGGCTTGCCTGCCGCGTCGCGCGTGGCCATGGCTCGGCTGAGCATCCAGCGGTATATTCCGTCCCTGTGCCTCATGCGGTGCACCGCTTCGAAATGAGGCACGCGCCCCTCTTGGTGCGCGACGATCTCTTGTTTCACGCGGTCGCGGTCGGCATCGTGAATTCGATCGAACCATTCGTCCGGACTGTTGCCGATTTCGTCTTCCTGGTGCCCGAGCATCGCTTTCCAGCGCGGCGAAAAATAAATCTCGTTCGTGGCAAGATTCCAGTCCCACAGCCCGTCATTGGCGCCGCGGGCCGCCAGCGCGTAACGCTCTTCGCTCTCTTTCAGTCCTTCCTGGGCGCGCTTGTGCGAAAGCTGCGTGCCGATGCGTGCCAGGGCGACGGCAAAGTCCACCGGCTTCGTCAGATAATCGTTCGCGCCCATGCTCAAAGCCGTAACCACATCTTCACTTTGGCTTCGCGCCGTCACCATGATGACCGGAAGCTCGATCGGCGAGTACAGTTTGCGAATCTCTTTCAGCGCTTCCAGGCCGCTTACTTCCGGCATTTCGATATCCAACAGCACCAAATCAAATTTTTCTTCCTTGATGCGCTTCATCAATTCCTGCGCGCTCGCCGCCAGCTCCACTTCGTAGCCTTTGCGCTCCAGACGGCGCGCCAGCATGTCCCGATTCAGCTCGTTGTCGTCCACAATGAGTAAACAGTTTTCCCTGGCATTCATGAGATTTTTTTCTCCATAAGGGCGCTGCTGATTTTTTCCTGCAGCCGGACGAAATCGATCGGCTTGGTATCGTAATCGTCGCAGCCGGCTTCAATGGCTTTGGCGCGGTCGGTCGCCAGCGCATGGGCGGTAAGCGCGATGATCGGGATGTTGCGCGTCGCCGGGTCGGATTTGAGCAGCCGCGTCACTTCCCACCCGTTCATTACCGGCAGACTCATGTCCATCAGAATGAGATCGGGAAACTCGGAATAAGCAAGATCGCGCCCCTGCGCTCCATCATGAGCGGCGATTACGCGATAGCCCTTTCGTTCGAGGCGCCGCGTCAGCATGTCCCGATTCATTTCGTTATCTTCTACGAGCAAAATTGTGACAGGCACGGCTAATTGCTCCTGTTGGATTGCGGATCTTTGCGTTTCGCCGTTTTGGACTTAGGGTCCGAACTCCGGTCGGCGCCAACCCCTACCTGTTCGGGATTCGACGCCGGCTGCGCACCGCTGTATTTCTCTATCAATTCAGCCAGCCGCTCGCGGTCGACCGGCTTTACAAGGTAGCTGGACGCTCCCAGACTGATGCCGGTAACCTCGTTATCAACGATCGTGACCATGATGACGGGGATGGCGGTCAGCTCGGGGTCCGCCTTCAAACGCTTGAGCACGGTCCAGCCGTCTACGCCGGGCATGACCACGTCTAGGGTGATGACCACGGGCCGAATTTTCCTGGCGAGTTTGATCCCTTCCTCACCGTTGGAAGCCGCGGTCACCTGAAATCCCATTTTGGTGAGGAAGCGGGTCATCAAGTCGCGCACGGCGGGATCGTCGTCGATTACCAAAATTGTTTCGGCCTTCGATTTGGACTTCGATGCGGCGGCCGGTTGCTCGTTATCTGTTTTGGGGCTCGCGGCGGCCGAGGGCTCGCTGGTCACTTCGGCAGGCAGATACACCGTAAAAACAGAACCTTTTCCCGGCTCGCTTTCAACGCTCATGCTGCCGCCCATCATCTGAGCGAAACGGTGGCTAATCGCCAAGCCCAGGCCCGTCCCTCCGTATTTCCGGGCGATCGACACATCCGCCTGCGCGAATTCCTTGAACAAGTTTTGCTGTTGCTCCGCGGTGATTCCGATGCCGGAATCGCGCACTCGCATTCGGACCCAAGGCTGGCCATCCGCATCGGAGCGATCAGCTTCCAGGGTGATGGTGCCGTGGTCCGTAAACTTGGCGGCGTTGCTCAGCAAGTTGGCCAGAATCTGCCGCACTTTGGTCACGTCCGTCCGCATGGTGCCGAGATCTTCGGAAAGGTTCAGCCGTAGCGTGTTCGAATTCTTCGTCACCGCGGGCTGCAGGGTCGAGGCCAAATCCTGGATCATCATCGCCAGTTCGAACGTTTCCACGTGCAGCGCCATCTTTCCGGCCTCGATTTTAGAGAGGTCCAGCACGTCGTTGATCAGGGCCAGCAAGTGTTTGCCGGCCGACTCGATCTTTTGCACGTCCTGAACGTTTTGAATCTCGCCGGAATCCTGAATCTCCTCCTGGATCATTTCGCTATAGCCGATGATGGCGTTTAGCGGCGTGCGCAGTTCGTGGCTCATGTTGGCCAAAAACGCGCTCTTGGCGCGGCTGGCATCTTCGGCGGCGCGCTTGGCGGATAGCAGCTCTTCCTGCGCCTTTTTGCGGTGGATGATTTCGCCTTCCAGTTCCTGCGTGCGCGTCTGCAACTCGTCGTTCGCGCTCTGCAATGCGGTGTCGCGTTGCTGGATTTCCGTCAGCATGGTGTTGAAGCCGTCGATCAGGCGGCCGATCTCGTCGTCGTAGAACTTTAAAGCGCGGACTTCATAGTTCCTTTTGGCGGAAACGATGCGCATGGTGTCTTCCAGCCGCAGAATCGGCTGGGAAATCAACGCCTGCAGCTTCGATGCAATCAACAGCGCCAGAAAAGACGATCCGAGCATGAAGAGCAATAAAAAGCTTGCGTAGCGCTTGGCTCGCGAGCTCCACTGGCTCATATCCGATTGCAGGAATAGCGTCCCCACGGAATCGCCATTGAACGAAACGTCGTGGAAAACCTCCAGATAACTTCCCCGAAAACGCGAACCGTTGTTCTGCATCACGTCTGTAGGAAGATCCGGATGCGTCACATCAGGCCGGACGTATTTAGCGAAAATTTTGCCGTTGGGGCTGTACAGCACCGCGGCCACGATATCTTCCTTTGCTTTCAAGGCCGAGAGCGTTGCCGTCGCCGCGGAGGCGTCCTTAAAGCCCATGGCGACCGCGCTGTTGTACCCGATAATTTCCGCTTGCGTAGCCAGGTCTTCGCTCAACACATGCCGAAACGAGAGCAGGTCATACATCAGGAAGCTGGCGGACAGAAGCACCAACGCGACGCTGCTGGTCAGCATCGTGATGATCATCAGCTTGGCTTTGATGGAGAGGTTTTTAAGGTTCACGGCCGCCTCCGCCCATCGGATGCAGCGTCCGGAACAATCTTAGCCAGCGCTAATAATCGTGAACTGATGTTGATGTTCGCTTGCCGGGCGGCGTCCACGTCGATCTCAAACCGTACCTTGTCGTCCTCCAGAACGAAGTTGATGATCCCGCCGCTCTCCGCAAATCCTGGCGTGTCGCCGATCGTCAATATCGGCAGCCCGTGAATCTGATGAAAGAAATCGTCGAAGTGCGCTTTCTCCGACGAGCTCACAAAGATAATGTTGCAACCCTTCAGGTCGTCCCCCCACTTCAAATGTTTCACCACGAAGTCGCGACCGTTGACCTGCTTCCCGCGAAGCACGGTATCGAGCGTGCCTTGAAACGGATCCGTTCCCAGAATCGCGATGACAATCGGAGAGTTCGGTTGGGGAAATACCGGCGCGGGCCACTCCATCAGTTTAGCGAAGTTATAAATGAACCCCGCCTTGATCAGATACTCGGAAGAAGCCGAACTTTGCGCCCGGGTGGACGGAGCCACGAGCATACACAGCATGCACGCGGCAGCGATCATCGTTTTCCAGATTTTTGTCCGCCCCTTGATCACCATCGACTCCCGAAATATTTTTTGCGCTGAATGAGCCGTTACCGCTTCGCGAAATCGATCGTGATCGATCCGAAAATGCTTCGGGTGACTACAGTGGGCGTCGTGTTGATGAAGTCAGGAACGAATTCGATGTGGCGATTGTCCAGCCAGTTCAGGCCATCGAACCCAAGGGTGACATGCGGCATGGGACTCCAGCGGACGCCGGCATCGAGTGACGTGTAGGAGGGAATGACGAAGCCCTCGTTGTTCGGCAATCGATCCACGTAACGCACGCTTATGTGTTGCTCGATGTTTCTAGGCAATTCCAGCGATGATTGAAAATAGGCCTGGTTTTTCGGATTGCTTCCATTTGGCAAATCGTCGGTTGGATCGAGGCTGTTGGCATTTTTGTGGATGTTCATTTCCAGATAGCTGTAGTAGCCATACAGCTTCCATATCGGGACCACCTTCCAATTGAAAAACGGCTCGACGCCGTATGTGCCGCCGCTCATTTTGTTTTCGGCCATGAAGGGATATACCACGTGGATCGGCGCCGGATTCGTTTCGACGAAGGGCGTTCCTGGCTCCGCCGACAGCAGGTCCGTATAGTTGTTGTAGAACGTGGCAATGTCAGCCGAAAACGTTTTGGTCGCCTGGACGCGATATCCAACTTCGTACGCGATCAAGTCTTCGGATTGGAAGTTGGGATTGCCGTAAATCGCCTCGACCACGGGATACGGACTGTTAAACGGCGGCGCTCCCGGCGGGACGACGGCTGAGTTGAGGCGCAAACCCTCCTCGGTGATCGCAGGGGTTCGAACTGCGCGCGAAATAGCTCCCCACACGGACTGGTTGGCGCTCAGGTTGACCAGTAAGCGTACGTTCGGCTCGTACTCGAACCCCGTAAAATCGTTGTGCTCGAGCTTCGAGCCGACCGTCAGTCGCAGCCGGTCATCCAGGAAATGAATCTCGTCCTGCAAAAACCCATTGAATAGGTTGTACTGTCCCGGGCTGGGTTGGACGGCGACCGTGGCCGTTGAATCGCTGCGGTCCTGGATCGATCGGTAGCCCGCGCCCCAAACGATCTCGTGCCGGTCTCCCACATGGAAGTCGTGCTGAAACTCCACGTCGTAAACGGATTCGTGGTCGACGAAGAGATTGTTGTCGGCGTAGTTCGTCCGGTCGAAATACGCTTGCAAAGATATGGACGAGTTGCTGTACGTATGATTCCAGCGGCTAAGCAGATCCCCACCGCTATAGTCGCCGGTGTTCGGGAACGTCTCGGAATACGGAGCCGTCAACGACGGGATCGTCAGCGTCTCACCGTCCTGGCTGTGGTACATATCCCCCTGGACGGTCAGCGAGTCTTTGCCTGTGAGCGTCCAATCGGACCTGAACCCGCCGCTATCCTGATGCCAACCGTCGTACGCATCTTGCCCCGCTAAATCGGTCGAGGACGCAAAATCAAAACCCTTCACATACGCCCTGTAATAACCCTTGTCGCCAACCTGGCCCCCGTATCGGACACCGTCGGCGGTAAGCTCTTCATCCCCGCCGCCGGCCTTGATCAGCCCCGATTGGGTGTCTTTGGACGATTTCGTAATGATATTGATTACCCCATCGACCGCGTTGGCTCCCCACAACGTTGCTCCCGGGCCGCGGATCACCTCGATGCGCTCCACATCTTCGAGCATCACGTCCTGAACGTCCCAATACACACCGGAAAACAAAGGTGTGTACACGCTGCGACCATCGATCAGGACGAGCAATTTGTCGTCAAACCGTCCGTTGAATCCTCGCGCTCCGATGGCCCACTTGTTTTCGTCGATGCGCGCCACTTCGAGACCCGGCACCATCTCCAGAAGTTCCGGAATGTTCCGCGCCCCCGAGCGCTGGATATCTTCCTGGGTGATCACGAAAATAGCCGCGGCGGCATCGGCGAGCTTCTGGGCCCGCTTCGAAACGGACGTGACCTGCATGTTCATCAGGTCTTCCACGCTCATCGCCGTGACGTCCGGCACCTGTCCGTTATCGGCGCGGACCGTGCCGCTCAGGAAGAGCGCGATCACACCCGTGGCAAGGATCTGCTTTAGTCGCGATGGGCGCGCGCTCGCGCGCCGGCCGGAGGTTTCCCCGGTCGCGCGCTTCCGATTTGATTCCGCTGATCGCGAGAATCCTGATGTTGCTAAATGGCTTTTCATATCGATTCCTGAAATGCGCGAGATAGCTGCAGACCATTGCGTTGCGATCGGGACAGCACCTTGGAATAAAAACCGTCGACGTGCCGGTAAGAGCGGGCGTACCCGTCTTTCAACCAGATACATTGGCAATAATGACGAACGATCTGCGCCCCCAGCTTCTCGAGAATGGGCGCAGCCTCTTCCGACGCGATAACTGGAACGTCTGACAGCTCGAAATTTTCGTACGCGGTCATCGCCGCCGTCAGCAGAGACGTCCCAGCACCCTCGACTTCCGAGGCCGAGAGATACGACGGCAACAGCAGATCGCAGCGATTTTCGAGGTAGCTGAAGTTCAATCCGAGCGGCCCCCGGTACGCGATCGCCGCGCCAATCGGCTCATCGGTCCGCTTGCGGTACGCAAGCCACACGTGCCGGGTGCGCCGCAACCCTACGCGCCGGTACAATCCATCCAGCGATCTGAACGGAACATCCTCCGCCAGTTCTTCCGCGGTCAGGTAAACGTGGCCCCTCGTCAGCTCCGCAATGGCCCAAAGATCTCGTTTCCTTGCCGGATCGTAGGCAATTACGCGAACTCCGGCATCAGGCGGCAGTGAAATCTTGCGCGATAGCGCCAAGTACGCGTACTGCTGCGCGGACGACAGAGAATCACCGATGCTTTGAGTCATCGAACCAAAAACGCGCGCGGGAAATCGGTTCTCGGGCCGATACCAGTTCTGGGACGACTCGTCCGACCCCTTCAGGATGCTTTCCGCTTCCGCTGCCAGCATCACGGCGCGCGAGGCGAACGGATTGTTTTCGGAAACCAGGTGCTGATAGGTCCAACCGTGTCGGGAACTGCGCCAAACGGCCAGGGCGGCTCGCCCCTTCTCGTCGTCGCCCGCCGTCAGCACGTATAGCAGGGACTCTTCCGCACGCAGCATTCGCCGCCAGTTTTCCTTCACCAGCTCCAGGTGCGGAAGCAGTCGGGACGCCTTTTCCGGGTAGAGGAACCCGGTGCGTTCATACAGCCTGAAAAGCTCGTCAACATCGATCTCGTTTACTTGCACCCCGTAGGAGGCGCGCAGTTCCGAAAGCCGCGGTAACTTGTTTATAGTCTCTTGGTCTTGCGCGTCCAAGGGCATATGTTCTCCACGAGAGTTGATAAATCTGTTTCAATTCGGACGTGCCTGCTTGCCAAACGTCCCCCGGGCTTAGCCCCGTTTCCCGCTCCGTTTGGCTACTTCCCTCAATCCAACAGCACCTAGTCGGTATCGGTCGCCAACGCACAGCCCTGTACCTGACTTTGTCAATATTTATAGGGACCTGCGGCGGGTCCTTAAATGGACCGTCCGTACTATTCGCGCCCGCATGCGGCGAGTGCGTTAATAGCACTTGGAAGGATGTGTGCAGGTGAGAGGTCGTGGCGTTTTCGGCAATCGTGCCCGCGCAGGCATAGCTATTGCGCCTTCGCGTTACTTAGAATAGATGGGTAGGAGCAAGTTCACCGCGCGTCGACGCGGTCGAGGAGACGAGCATGGCTCAGGCTGCTTTTGCGATCAGGCGTACCAATCCGCGATTCTCTTTTTCCGCCGACGCCGAAATCACTCTGCATGATGGAAATGCCCTTCGCGCCAAGCTCAGCGAAATAAGCTCGCGTGGATGCTATATCGACACGCTTGAGCCGGTGCCGGTTGGCACGGAACTCCGCCTCGCAATCAGCGACGGCATGAATCGCTGCGAAGTGGACGGCAAAGTCATTTATGGGCACGCCGGCAACGGCTTTGGCGTATTTGGAATGGGTGTTGTCTTCGCGGACAGCAGCGCGCAACGCAATGCGACAATAGCGGCTTGGCTCGACGACCTCGCGGCGCAGACGGCGAAGCCTGCCGAGCCCGATTACGAATCGTAAAGTTATTGAACGATACGCGCTGTCGCCGGGAACGCCAAATCCGGCGGCTCATGCACGAGTGATTTACAGCGCGGCGCGCAATCCTCGACGTGCTGCCTCCGTGCTGAGCCCGTAAACGATGTGCGAGGCTAGCGCGGACAGGTGAGTCGAAACCGGGTAGTCTGTGGGCTTTCCTGATAAACCTAGAGCCGGCACGGCAACTTCGTCCGCAAGAGAAAAGAGCGCGGCGCCAAAGATCAGGCTCGGGATCACGCCGCCTCCACCGCCGGTTGCTTCCCTTACCACGCCGTAAATCGCTCCCTGTAGCGTGCCGAAGGAATAGTGCACCAACCGGCCGGCTTTTTTCTTCTCCTCGCGCGAAAGGTTATGGCCCGCAAAGGCGGCGATTTTCCCCGCCGCCTTCATCGTGGCGTCTTCTTTCTCCTCCTTTCGTCGCCACCGATTCTTCCTTTTCTTTTTATCAGCGTTGCCGTTTTTCAACTTCTCGGACGCCTTTTTCATGCCGGTCTGAAATTCAGTCATTACCACCGTGCCGATCAGCCCGTCGGCCAACCCGGCGAGCAGTCCTCTGCTCCAGCTTCGTTCGTGTTTCCGCATCGTTAGTTCTCCCATGGCCCAGTTGTTGCGGATTCGCCGATCCTCAATCTGCTTGCGGCTCAGATTAGAACCGTCAAAACAGCGTGAGAATCGGGCGTATGCCCGACCCAACGCGAGAGCTTCGATTTTTGAGCCAGAGTTGCGGCTGGATGTGTGTTTGCGGCGCTCATTCGCGCGCCTTGTTTTTTGTGTTGGATTTAAGCCTGTGCGGCAATGACCCCCTTGCAATCTGGGGCCTTTGCTTGCGGTATTTAACCCCTCGAGCACATAACCCGCGGCTGTCATTTCGCATCGTCATTGTCACCGATGCATCGAATTTGGTAGGAGCCATCAGTGGTTGATCAAGCAACGGGCAAGGCTTTGGAAAATTTCGTCCACGCCAGGCAATTAGAGGCAGCGTCGATAACCCGCAACTCTGCAACACAGCGTCCCCGCCATCCAGTCATAGGAGTTGCAGCTACCGGGCAGATATCGCCTCAGATACTCCGCCGGGGGAGGCGAACAGGCGAGCAGCTCAGCTGGGCCAGTCCGTTGCGGCTACTAGCGAGATGGCCTTCCAACCACGGCGTGCCGCACTCCCTCAGGCGAAATCGCGGAACCAGCAATGTAGCGTCTTATTTTCAAGGAGGCAGATTATGGCAGACTTTACCAATCCAGCGGTGCCACTCAATGACACAGCTGTCGTTCCAGAAAATGTGAACTTCTTTAGTCGGCCCAATTGGGGAGCCATTTGGGCTGGCATGTTCGCATTTCTTGCGATCTGGGCAGTTTTCGGAACCCTCGGTGTGGGTGTCTTCGCAAGCTCCGCGAACCCTAATGCTAACCAACCAATCCTGGGCATGAGCGTCGGAATGGGCGCATGGTTCGTGATCCTGACTACCTGCGCTTTCTTCGTCGCCGGACGCATCACCGGACGACTGGCGCGCACGCAGCGGTCTCGGGACGGCGCCGTTTACGGGCTCGTGATGTTCGGAGTTACAGTCAGCGCCTCGTTGCTGCTCGTGCTTATGGGCGGCTTCGCCACGGGAGCGACAATCATTCACGGCACCGCGCATAATGGCTACGTTCTGGGCGATTTTTCCTATCTGGGTTGGGTCACTTTTTGTGGATTCTTCCTCGGTTGGATCGCAGCCATGTTCGGCGCTGCCACCGCGCACGCCGCGCTTCCACGCACGCGCACGGCAGTCCAGCCGCAAGTGCGGCACGCCTAACCTTCACCGCAGGCAGAGTCGGGAGGCCAGAGGCCCGGCTCTGTTTGTGACTCGTTCCTGCATTAGATCCCGCCTCGAAGTTTTCCCCAGCGCTAAGAATCACAGGCAGGCCGCGAGAACGCTCTGCGGTGCGTTACGCTTTGTACAGGATCTTATCCAGCGCTCGCCGGGAGTCCCCGTACGGATCGTTCACAGCTTCACATTGATCGTTGAAGATCATCACGGAGCGCTTCGTCTCATCGAACGCCGGCCAATGGGCGAGTCCCTTGTGATTCGGATTCCCGCTGCGCGCAAATGCTGTCCACGCGCCGCTCATTTTCGCCGCCAGCGCATAACGATCCTGGCCGGTTCCGGTCATCGATTTCGCTAAGTCCACACTGTCGAATACGAAGGGAATCTCCAGCGTATGGAAGGTTCGCAACTTCCCGTCGCGCACCGGCGATCTCCAGGTGAAATAGTATTGATAGACCGGCGCGCCATCCTGCGCCGCCTTGCGATCGGCCTCAATCAGCACTCCCTGGCGAAACGTGGCATCCGACGCGATGATTAGGTAGAGATCCGTATTGCTCGCCTTCGGCCGTCCTCTGCGATACGCGGCAATCAACTCGTCCACTTGGCTGTCCGCGGCGCCTCGCAGCATTTGCTTCACGTGCGTGTGCAGTGATTGATCGTCAATGGGATCGAGGATCTGATTCGGGAAAAATGTGACCTCCGTCTCCACCGTGCCGATCAGCAGCGGAACCTTCGCGGAAATTGCGGGCGCCGTCGGATTAAACGGATCGCCTGGCAGCGTGGTGCCGTCCACCACCGGCGCCAGCGCCAGCGAACCCGAACCTGGCATTCCATTCCCAGACAGTTCCCCCATCACCTGCAAAAGTTGATCCACCGGGAGCTTTTGAAGCTGGTCCACTTGCCCGGACTGCAGTCCTAGCTTTGCCATAAACGCTTCGGCGGATTTCGTGGCGCGCGCGCGCGGAAGCCCCGTCACAGCCGCGCCACTTTCCACGATCGCACGATGGAAAAGGCCTTGGGCGGGAGGCATGGCCAAAAGGGCGCTGACTTTGCCCCCGCCTCCCGATTGTCCGAAGATCGTCACGTTTCCCGGATCGCCGCCGAATTGCGCGATATTGTCGCGAACCCACTCGAGCGCCGCAACGATGTCCAGCATTCCTGCGTTGCTCGCCAGCGCGAAATTTTCACCGCCGAGTTCGGCCAGGTACGTAAACCCAAAAACTCCCAGGCGGTGATTCAAAGTCACCACAACGACGTCGTGTTTGCGCGCCAGCTCCGTGCCGTCATAACAGACAAACGCGCCAGAACCGGTCGTGTATCCGCCGCCGTGCAGCCATACCATCGTCGGCCGCTTGCCGCCGCTTCCAAGCCCAGCCGTCCAAATGTTCAGGCACAGGCAATCCTCGCTCATCGGGCCGCCGGGATCCATCGACTCAAACTCGGGAGGAACCATGCCGTGAAATTGATTGTCCAGCTGCGGCGCGCGAGGTCCGAACTCCACCGCCTCGCGCACTCCCGGCCAAGACTCCGGCTTTCGCGGAGGCATAAACCGGGCATCGCCATCGGTGGGAGCCCCGTATCGCACGCCTTTGAAAACGTGAACGCCGCCCGCGTGCATGCCGCGAATTTTTCCCGCGCTCGTTTCGACCACGGCGCCCGAAGCATTCTTCCGTTCCGCTGCCAGCACGTTCAGCTTGCCGCTCATTAAAGCTCCCGCCGCCAAGGTTCCGAGGCCCATGAACGATCGTCGGTTCATATTCGCTCCTCCCACCCCGTTGCGAATCCCTCTAGCATGATTCCGCACGCGAATCCTTCCGGCCGTTTCTGCTTGATCCAGTCTCCAAATATTCGAGCGATCGCGGATGCGCGCTACGCTGCTCGCCCCCACAGCTTTTTCGACGCGATCTGTGCGCCCTCTGCCAGCGCGCGGAATTTCATCCACGCAAATGCTGGGAAGACGGGCCCAAAACCGGCAAACGTTCCAAAGCCGCAGTCGCTTCCGGCCATCAGCCGCTCGCGTCCCACCACTTCCGCATAGCGCAACAGGCGCTGCGCCACCACTTCGGGATGCTCCACGTAGTTGATGCCCGACGAGATTACACCGGGAATCAAAATCTTTTCGTCAGGCAGCTTGATCGTCTTCCACGCTTCCCATTCGTGCTCGTGGCGCGGGTTCGCCCCCTCAACCAGCAGCGCCATCGGCTTGGCTTTAATAACCAGCGGAAAAATTTTTGTGCAGGACATGTCGTGAACGTGCGACCCGTCATAATTGCCCCAGCACACGTGCATTCGCACCCGATCCGCCGGAATATTCACCAGCGCGTGATTGAGCGCTTCAACCTGCAGTTCCGCATAGCCAAGAAATTCTTCGTCGGTCAAATTCTTGAAACGCGAGTGCCGTCCCATCGCCAGATCGGGGCAATCGAGCTGCAGCAGAAGGCCGGATTTCACGATCATCTCGTACTCTTCGCGCATGGCGTTCGCCAGCGCCTCCAAATACGTTTCGTGCGAAGGGTAATATTCGTTCGGCTGAAAGACGGCGATTGTCCCGGGCGAAACCGCGTTCAGGAAGCCTTCTGTTAACTTGGCCTTCGCCATCGCCTCTTTCATATGCGCGATGTCTTTTTCAACGGGCGAAAGATCTCGCACCTTAATCGGCCCTTTGCAAACCGGACGACGATATGTGGCCGAATGCCCCGCCTTCACCAGCCGGTCGCGAAACTCCGGATAATCTTCCAAATCCTGGGGCGTTGGGCGCGGGGAGTCGCCTTCGAAACCGGTGAGCCGGTGCCGAATATACGTGGCGTAGCTGATTTTGCTCATCTCTCCGTCGCTGACGATGTCGATGCCCGCCTCGCGCTGGCGGCTCACCACCTCGGTGACCGCACGCCGCATCACCTCGTCGAATCGTGCCGGGTCGTAATCATCGTCGCGATCCTGCGCGAACAGCAGGTCCACCACTTCCTGCGGGCGCGGCAGGCTGCCCACGTGCGTGGTGAGGATTCGGTCTGTGCTGCGCTTCATAGGCGTCCCTTGGCGGCGGCTGTCATCAATGCGGCTGAGAAAATACTCCGCAACCCCGCCGCTTGCAACCAGAAACGGTCAGCATCCCGGGCGCAGCCGCCCTACAGCGGAATTTGGCTTCCGGCCGTCCGCGATGGGATCATGTTTACATGCGCAAACGAAACCTCATGATCGTTGGCAGCCTGGTTGGCGTAGCCGCCGGCTGGGCCTTCGCCCGTTCCAACTCGCCCCTCCAAACCGTGCCGAATGTCGACCTCGGCAGATATGCCGGCCGATGGTATGAAATTGCCCGTTATCCCAACCGCTTCGAACGCAAATGCGACCGGGATGTCACCGCTGAGTACTCGATTAAAAGCAATGGCTATATACGTGTGGCGAACTCCTGCGTTAAGTCGTCCGGCGCGATCACGCAATCGATCGGAACAGCGAAAGTCGTCGACAAGATTACAAACGCAAAGCTGAAGGTCGCGTTTCTTCGGCCGTTCTACGGCAACTATTGGATTATCGATTTGGGGCAAAACTATGAATACGCCGTGGTCGGAGAACCATCCCGCAAGTACTTGTGGATCCTCAGCCGCGATCCGAAAATGCCGGAAGATGTCTACCAGCGAATCGCAGCTCGCCTGGCCTCCAAGGGTTACGATTCTTCTCGGCTCATCCGAACGCCTCAGACCGGCTCCCGCTGATCGAGCCCTTCTATTTACATCTCCGAAGCCATCTTCCTTGAGATTTTGAGAGGAATCCGAACCACGACCCGTGTTGTATACTGCGCGCCATGGAAGCGCCCAATTTCGAATTTAACTTGAGCCGCCTCGAACGCGTCGTCGAGGGTCCCGGCAAAATTGCTGCACTCGGCGCTGAACTCGACCGTCACGGCCTGAAACGGGCCATCGTGGTCACCGGCAAAACCCTCGGCGAGTCTGACTTGCTCGCAAGACTTACCGGAGCCATCGGCTCTCGCTGCGCCGGCGTGTTCCGCGGAGCCAAGCAGCATGTGCCGTGGAGTTCCGTCCACCAACTGAAGGCGGAAATCGAGCGCTTGAACGCCGACTCGCTGATCAGCTTCGGCGGCGGCAGCCCCATCGACACCTGCAAGGTGGCCAGCCACGCGCTGCTTCCGTCTCGCGAGTTGATTCACATCGCCGTCCCAACCACTCTCTCAGCCGGCGAATATACGCACGCCGGTGGAGTCACCGACGAAAAAACTCTGGTGAAATCGGGAGTCTCCGATCCGCGGCTGCAGGCCCGCACCATCGTGAACGATCCGGAGTTGACGCTCGAAACTCCCGCTTGGCTGTGGGTCTCCACCGGGATGCGTTCGCTCGACCACGCCATCGAGAGCATCTACGCGATTCGCCATCACCCGCTCAGCGATACCTTGGCCTCCAAAGCGATCGCGATTCTCTTCGAGCACCTGAAGCCATCCATCGAGGGCGATCCTAACCAACAGATCGCGCACCGTGGCTACTGCCAAATGGCCGCGTGGTTTTCAATTTTTGGCGCGATGAACACGCGCTTCGGAATTTCGCATCTCCTCGGGCATCAAATAGGTCCGCGCTGGAATGTGCCGCACGGCATCACCTCCTGCATTACCCTGCCGCACGCGATGCGCTTCATGGCGGATGTTGCTCCGCAGCGGTTTGGCCCAATTGCCGAGGGGCTCGATCTGCCGTTCGATCCCACGAAATCCAAAACCGCTTCGCTGGCATGCGCCGAAAAGGTCGAAAAATTCATCGCCCAGTTCGACGTGCCGCACACGTTGCGAGACGCCGGAGTCCCTCGCGGCGAGCTCGATCAAATTGTCCCCACCGTGGCGCACGAACTGGAACGCTCCGGCACCATGGATCGCCCGGTCACAGAGAAAGAGATCGCTGCCCTGCTGAAAGCCGCCTATTGAAATGCTGCGCAGGCCGCGGAATCTCGCGAATCCCGCGGCCTGGAGCGAAGAACGGAAGCCGGCTACTTCTCAGGTTTGTCTCCACCGATGAAAACCGCGCTGGTGCGACGCGAGGGCGTCAATCCTCCTGCAGCCTGTTCAGCGGCGCTTGCGGACGCTGTCGCCGGCGAGGAAGCATTCACCGCGATTTTTCGCGCTCCCGGCGGCAAATTGCCCTCCGGCACGGTGATCGGCTCAAGCATAGCCTCCACTTCCTTGCGCCTCGATTCAAACCACGGCGGCAGCAGCAAGCTCGTACCTAGTTGATCGGCCGGCTCATCCACCGCGAAGCCCTGCGGCACGTTGGCCGCGCACTCCACCAAAATTCCGCCCGGGCAGCGGCAGTACACCGAGTGGAAATACATCCGGTCCTTAATTTCAGACGCGTCCGTGTACCCCAGCTCGTCGTAAATTCCCTTCTGCTCGGCTAACTTCTCGTCGTTCTCCACTTCCAGCGCAAGATGGTGCGCCGTTCCCGCGCCGAATATCCAGCTTCCAGCCGGCCGGTCCGGTTCGTGCATTAGCGTCACCGTCTTTGCCGCTCCGCCTTCGCCAATTTCAAAGCGGTGGTATGGACCTTCCACTCCGGTTTTGCGAAATCCGAGCGCGTCCACAAAGAACCGCTCCGTTTCCGGTATTTCGCGGACGGAAAGCACCGGCCCATGAAACCCGCGCGTGGTCACGTCGCCGGTCACGTCTTTCGTGGTCCAACCCTTGCGCTTATCCGCATCGTCCTCGAGCACTTCGAGCTGAATGCCCGAAGGATGGCTGAAGCGCACGAATTTCTGCCCGAACCGCTCCTGAATCCCCCCGTTTCTCACGTTATGACGATTCAGGTGCTCGGTCCAAAACTTCAGCGAACCTTTGGGAACGGTATAAGCCGTCGACTGGATCTGCCCTGACCCTGGCTTCCCCTGCACCCGCCGGTACGGAAACGTCGTGTACACCGAACCCGGCTCGGCGTTCGCGTTGGCGTAATACAGGTGGTAGTGCGCGTAACGCCCATCAAACAGCACCGTCTGCTTGATCAATCGCTGTCCGAAAACCTGCGTCTGAAAGTCGATATCTTCCTGTGCGCCGCCCACGCACACGGTGATGTGATGAACTCCCTTTACTAGCGACATTTGTCTTACCTCCGCCGCGAGTGCGACACCCTCGATTGTGGTTCATTGCGTCGAACGGCGCCGCGGTTTCCCGCGCGCTTTCTCCGCCCCCGCCGTCCGCCGCCTGACCACCTGCGGCGGATTCTATCCACAGAGCCGCGCATTCCGCAAGCAATACAGCTTGGCCATCCCCAACGGCGCTTCGCCTGCCCAAATGCCGTTGCCGACTCACTGGCACGCCCCATTCAAAATAGGTGTTGCGACACCCTGCTTTTGTGGTACAAAGCGCCGGGTTGTGGGGTGGAGCGCGCCGTTGTCGTTTGGGGGCCTCGCATGGGTTCCGTTCGCGGAGTCGGGTCGCTAGGGTTCCTGATTGCCCTGCTATTCAGCCTGCTGGTAGTGAAACCGGCGATCGCCCAGTCGGGATTGTCCGCTGACGGGCCCGCCGATCCGTCCGCTGGCGCGGTTCATATCTGGCACGTGCAGGGCAACGTCTACATGCTCGTCGGTGCGGGCGCGAATATCACCGTACAGGCAGGCGATGATGGCGTGCTGGTCGTTGACACTGGAACCGCCCAGATGAGTCAGCAAGTTCTCGCCGCCATCCGCTCCATTTCAGATAAGCCCATCCGCTATATCATCAACACCAGCGCCGATCCCGATCACACCGGCGGTAACTTGGTAATTGCGCAAGCAGGCAGCACCATCGCCGGTGGCAATGTGGTCGGCGACATCGGCGCGAGCGCCGGCGATCAAGCCACCGTTATCGCGTTTCAATCCGTCCTCGATCGCATGAGCGCGCCCACCGGCGAAAAGGCGCCTACGCCGCAAGGCGCGTGGCCCACCGATACCTTTACAACCGACGAAAAGAAGCTCTATTTCAACGGCGAGCCCATCCGCATCATTCACATCGCGAACGCGCATACCGACGGCGATAGCATGGTTTTCTTTCAAAGGTCAGACGTGATCTCGACAGGCGACATTTTCTCCACCGTTTCGTATCCCGTCGTGGAACTCGATAAGGGCGGCAACATCAACGGCCTCATCGACGGCCTGAATCGCATCATCTATCTCAGTACTCCCATCTCTATGCAAGAGGGCGGGACGATGGTGATTCCCGGTCATGGACGCCAGTGCGACCAATCCGACGTGAAGTGGTATCAGGAAATGGCCACGATCCTTCGCGATCGAGTTCAAACCTATATAAAGAGGGGCATGACTCTCCAACAAGTGGAGCAGGCCAGCGTGACATTGGATTACGATCCGCGCTATGGTGCCACGGAAGGTCCTTGGACCACGAAAATGTTCGTCGACGCCATGTACCAGAGCCTGAGCGAAAAACCCTAGACGAGATTTTTCGGCCCGATGCTTATGCTCATACACCAAGTGGTTTTTAGCGGGAGGTTGCCATGAAACACAAAATCGCGGTTCTATTTTTTGCCGTGGCCGTCATGGCCACCGGCGCAGCGTACGCACATCATTCCTTCGCGGCCACGTATTTCGTCGACCGCGAAATCACCGTCAAAGGCACCTTGACTCAGTTTCTCTATCGCAATCCGCACTCGTTCGTCAAAATCCAGGGGCTCGATAGCGATGGACACATGCAAACTTGGTCGATCGAATGGGGCGGCGGCGCACAACTGACCCACGACCATGTCTCGCGCGATACGCTCCGGCCCGGCGACGTGGTAATCGTCACCGGCAATCCGGGACGCGACGCCAGCGAACATCGCATTCGTCTGCACAAGATCGTGCGGCCGTCCGACGGTTGGAAGTGGGAAGGCGTAATCATGTAGCCGCTCCTTCCGCCCTGCGCGGTGCACTGGCGGAAGAATGCCGTATCCGAAGGAATTCGGGCCGAGCCGCAGTTACTCGCGGCCATCGGTCTGGTGGGTGGGAGGCGAAACTATGGACCGGGGAGTTTGCTTTAGGCGTATTCTGCCGCTTTGCCTGATCGTCGCGGCGGCTCTGCTTGCCATTCCGGTTCGTACCAGCGCGCAGTTTGGATACCCTCCGCCGGCGCCCCCGGCGAATCCGCGGCAAATCGCTCCGCAAGATTTCACCGGCTACTGGGTCTCGCTCGTAACCGAAGACTGGCGCTGGCGCATGTTGACTCCCGATAAGGGCGACACCTCAAGCGTTCCGCTGAATTCCGTCGGCAAAGCTCTTGCCGATACCTGGGACCCGGCGAAGGACATCGCCGCCGGGGAACAGTGCAAATCGTATGGCGCTCCTGCCCTGATGCGAATTCCCACACGTCTGCATATCGCGTGGGCCGACGATCATACGCTTCGCGTCGATACGGACAACGGCACGCAGACGCGCCTTCTTCATTTCGATAGCGCGCCGCCCGCGGGGTTCACGCCTTCATGGCAAGGCTATTCGGTCGCCAGTTGGGAAGGTCTGAAGCAAGGCGGCATGTTCCGGCTTCCCACGGTGGCCGGTGGGGGCGCCCAGCAGCCGCGCGCACCAGAGGGATATCTGAAAGTTGTCACCACGAACCTGCGCCCTGGTTATCTGCGCAAAAATGGCGTCCCTTACAGTGCGAACGCCGTCCTCGAAGAATACTTCGACGGATTCACGGAACCGAACGGCGATCGTTATCTGGTGGTCACCGCCATCGTCACCGATCCCCAATACCTGACCCAGCCCTTCATCACCAGCTCGCACTTCAAGAAGCAGACGGACGCTTCCGGATGGAATCCCACTCCGTGCGAAGCGCGATGAGCCGCGGCCGAATCGCCGCATGCGCTCCGGCTTCAGAGGCCCCGAGGACGGGTGATGTATCTCGCTAAGTTCCTGCAGTGGCTCGACGCGACCCAGTTCAGCCAGTGGATGCGCGGTTCCATCTGGGCCGAGCCCATTGTCGAGAGCATTCACGTTCTCACGCTCACGTTCTTTCTGGGCTTTGCGGTTTTGCTCGATCTGCGGCTGCTCGGCGTGTGCATGAAAAAGCGGCCGGTATCCGAAGTGCTCGGCCAATTCAACCCGTGCCTGTTCTGCGGATTCGCGGTGATGGTCATTTCCGGAGTTTTGCTCTTCTCCGGCGATCCGGTGAGCTTCTACAGCACGATTTTCTTCAAGATCAAAATGGTGTTGCTGGTGCTCGTGGGACTCAACGTGCTGATCTTCAACGCCACGATCGGCCGCAAAGTAGCCGAATGGGATGCGGCGCTGAAAACTCCGAAGGCGGCGAAAGTCGCGGCCATCGTTTCGCTGGTCTTGTGGGTGGCCATCGTAGCCGCCGGCCGCGCCATCGCCTACGCGCTGCCGCCGCCATGAGCGCCATCATTGAGAATCTGGTTGATGCACTCGTCGAGGAAATGATCCGCTATGCATCCTGAAAAATGGCTGCTGGTCTTTTGCCAATGGGCGCTGCATTCGAATTTCGGCCACGCGGTGCGTGATTCCGTGTGGCTTTTTCCGGCCGTCGAAATTTGCCACCTCCTGGGGCTCGGTGTCCTGGGCGGCACCGTCTTGCTGCTGAACCTGCGCCTCATGAATCTGCGATTTCCGAAGGAGCCGGTCGCCGAGCTGGCGCACGACGTGACGCCGCTGATGGTCGGCGCTCTCGGCGTCATGCTCATCTCCGGTTTTTTTCTGTTCTCTTCCGAGGCCGTGAAGATGTATGACAACGCCGCGTTCCATTACAAAATGGTCTTTCTGCTCCTCGCCATCGCCTTCACCTTCACCATTCATCGGAAGGTAGTCATGTCTGCCGAAGGCCGCGTGCCGCTGTTTTGGCGTGTCTCCGTGGCGCTCCTTTCACTCGCTCTGTGGGCGGGCGTGGGCCTCGCCGGCCGCGCCATCGGATACGTTGGATGATCGGATGCGTGCGAGTGCTCGTCGCGAAATCGAACGCGAGATTCGCGAGAGTGGCTAGCCATGATTGTTGAGATTGCCCAGGCTGCGAACGATATCTCGCTGAATCCCATTAACCGCTGGGAATGGGTTTTCCCCGTTGTCGAGTCGATCCACATTTGCGGCTTCACGCTGCTGGTTGGCACCATCGCGGTTCTCGACTTGCGCTTGTCCGACCTGTGCCTCACGCGCCAATCCATCAGCCGCATGGCCGAAGTGCTCACGCCGTGGATTTATCTTGGCATCGCCGTCCAATTCGTCACCGGACCCTATCTGTTCTCGGCCGCCCCGCACGACTACGTCCACAACCCGTCGTTTCGCATGAAGATGATGTTTCTAGCTGCGGCATTGATTTTCCACTTCACCGTGGTTCGCGGTGCTGCCGGGAAAGCCGAACCGCTCGCGCCCATTTGGAGACGCCTTGTCGCGTTCGTTTCGATGGGTCTCTGGATCGCGGTGATTCTCGGCGGCCTGGGCATCGGATTCTGGGCGGTCAACGACTGAGAGGTTTTTACGATGTCGCTCCATGCAGCAGCGCAATGGCTCACCAATACGAACTTGAGCACCGCCCTCCGCGAAGATCCCTATCCCTATCCGGTGCTCGGCACGATTCACGTGCTCAGCATCGCCCTTTTTGGCGGCATGGTGGCCATGGGCAATTTGCGCGTGCTCGGCTACGCGATGCGCGACGTGCCCGTGTCGCAAGTAATCGATCAATTTCGCCCGTGGAAATGGACCGGCTTCGCGATCCTAACCGTCACCGGAATCGTCCTCACGCTTTCAGAACCGATCGATTGCTACCACAGCGTGTTCTTTTGGATTTCGCTGCTGCTGCTTGTATTCGTCGGTTTGAATGCGTGGCTCTTTCACTCCGGCATCTACCGGCGAGTCGCTGAGTGGGACACTTCTTCCGTTGCGCCCCAACCGGCCCGGCGCTGGGCTTGGGTTTCACTCGCGCTCTGGATCGCCCTCGTCTTCGCCGGACGCCTAATCGCCTTCGGCTAGCCTGTCTGAAAAATTCCTGCCTCGGTTTTCAGGGGCTCAGGGCTTCAGCCTGCGTGAAAATCTTAGATGCCTTGTGGTCATGGCTTCAACCATGACGTAATCGCACGGCTCGCGTGCCTTCCTTTGCGGCTGCGTCACCCCACCGCAAGCATTCGTTATTCGTGCGTCAGCGCCAAACAGCCGTAGCGCCCCTCCCGCTTCAATCCACGCAAGCTTGGCGGCTAAATCGCGCCCTTGCTCATCTGATCGGCAATGTACTCCGATTGCCGCAGTGTGAGCGCCACAATCGTCAGCGTCGGATTCTCGCCGCCGCTCGAAACGAACTGGCTGCCATCGGAAACAAAAAGATTCTTGATGTCGTGGCTCTGCCCGAACCGATTCACCACGCCGTCGCGCGGATGGTCCGCCATGCGTGCGGTGCCCATGTTGTGCGTCGAAGGATACGGCGGCACCTTCACGATCTTTTTCGCGCCAATCGAATCGTAGAGCGCGGTTCCCTGCTTGTACCCATGCTCGCGCATCGCCGTGTCGTTCGGATGATCGTCGAAATGCACATTGGGAATGGGCATGCCGAACCGGTCCTTCTCGTCCGCATCCACGGTGATCCGATTCGTTTCCTGCGGCAAATCCTCGCCAATTACCCAAAGCCCGGCCACATTCGCGTAATGATCGAGCACCCACGCGCGCTCGCGTCCCCAGCCGCCGGGAATCACGTTTTGTGCGAAGCTCGGCAGCCCTTGCGGCAGCAGCTCCATCTGATATCCGCCCACGAATCCACGCTTCGGATCGAGCCGCGCCTCGTCCATCACGATTCCCGATTGCGCCGTGCCGCGGTACATATGCACCGGCTTTTCGAACACCGCGAAAACCGTGCCGGTGGTGTGCTTCATATAGTTGCGCCCCACCTGTCCAGACGAGTTCGCCAGCCCGTGGGGAAACATGCTCGATTGCGAATTCAACAGCAGCCTCGGCGTTTCAATCGCATTGCATGCCACCGCCACCACACGCGCTTTCTGCCGGTGCTGCACTCCTTGGCTGTCGGCATAAATTACGCCGATGACTTTTCCGGACGCGTCATGCTCGATCCGCAGCACCTGCGATTCCGCGCGGACTTCCGCTTTTCCGGTTGCCTCCGCAGCCGGAATCTCCACGTACATGGTTGACCACTTCGCCTGAAACGTGCATCCCTGGATGCAAAATCCAGTCTGCTGGCACGATGCGCGCCCGTCGCGCGGCACCGAATTGATCGCCATGGTCGGCACGCGAAATTCCTTGTAGCCGATCTTCTTTGCGCCGGCGAATAGAACTTTGCCGTGATTGCTCACCGGCAGCAGCGAAATCCCGTGCCGCCCCGAAACGCCCATCTTGTCCTCGGCGCGGTCGTAATACGGCTCCATCTCTTTCAGGTCCACGGGCCAATCCATCAGATTCGCGCCCGCAATCTTCCCGTAGCTACTGCGCGGCTTGAATTCGTGCTCCTGAAAACGCAGCGCCACCGCTCCCCAATGTACGGTCGTGCCGCCGACGAGCTTGCAGGTCCATACCGGCAACGTCGGAAAATTCTTTGCCACCGACCAAGTGCCGGAGGTCGTGCGCGGGTCCTCCCAAGTGAACAGCCCAAACATGGCGACCTCGTCATTCTTGATGTCGCTCATCTGCAGCCGCTTGCCCGCTTCCAGCACGACCACGGGAATGCCCTTGTGCGCCAGCTCGTTTGCCAGCGTCGCGCCGCCCGCGCCCGAGCCGATAATCACCACCACCGACGAATCCTTCAGATCAAATTTCGCGGGCATCATTCGCCTCCGCCATCGCGGCAACTTTTATTTCAGTCTCCATTTCGCTTCGCGCATTTGCATTCGCTCGCGTTGTGTCTTGTTGTTCGCAAACCGTCGCGCCGGGCGTTCATAGCCAATCGAGATCGTTGAACCCGCGGTGCAAATATCCGCCCTGCGCCGATGACTGCCCCTGATACCCGAAAATCGGCCACAGCGCCCGCTGGTTGTAAAACGAAACCACCGTGGTGCCATAAACCTTGGCGAAAAACGGCCCATGCTCGATCTGCTTGATCGCTGCCACGCGAACGTTTTCGTCAGCCACATCCGCGTATGTTTTCCCCGGCGCCGCTTTGGCTAGCCGGTTCAGCTGCCCGATTCCGCTGACGAGCAGTTTCTTGGCCGACACATTCCGTGCCGCCTCATCGTTCAGCGGCACGATGGCCTGCGCGTAATACGTCTCGGCAATTTGCGCATGAGGGAACAGGTCGCGCACGAATTGGAGCAACACGCGCGCCTGCGCGGGCGTCAAAGTATCTAGCTCGATGGCAAACGCACCACGCGGGTCCACCAACAGGGTCGCGCCACTCACTGCAACCGTCACAATCGCCGCCGCGCCGCCCGCCAAAAAGCCGCGCCGCAAACCTTCCCCTTGCGATTCCCGTCTTTCATTGCGCCTCCTTCCGGTGCTTTTTCAGCTTCGACCGCCCGCCAATTCCTGCGCATTGCGGGCTGCGTTTGCTACCATAGAGGGGCCGACAGCAGGAGAACATACCACTACCACCGACAAGGGGAACACACCGATATGAATTCGGGATCGAATTTTCGCTCGCCGGACAAGCACCAGCGGCTTTCACGAGGCATCGCTTTCGCGGCCATTTTATTGGCAGGGGCTTTCTTGGTTCATTCGCAATTTTCCTTGCACGCCGTGAACGCCGCCCAAACAGCTGCGGCGCCGGCAGCCAAGACGACTCAGGACGGCGTCTATTCAGCGGACCAAGCCGCCAAAGGCAAAGATCTCTACTCGCAAAATTGCTCCGCCTGCCATCTGGACGACATGAGCGGCAGCGGTGAAGCGCCGCCTCTGGCGGGCGAAGGTTTCACCGACAGCTGGGACGGCCACACCGTCAACGAACTCGATCAGACCGTCCTGAACACCATGCCGCTCGATAATCCCGGCAGCCTCGATCCCAACGACGCGCTCGCCATCGTCACCTACATTTTGCAGAAGAACAACATGCCCCCCGGCAAAGAGCCGCTGAAAAACGACGCCGCGACGCTCAAGGCCATCACCATCAGCAGCAAAAAGTAACAGCAGAATCGCCTCCGGCGCGGAGTAGCCGCTCCGCGCCGGTCGTTAGTTGACTGAAGCCACCGCTCGGATTCTCATCGCGCTGAAAACGCCAGCAGCACGTTGCCGGGCCGCCCGCCGCCCACATTCGCGTAGCCCGAGCCGACGTAAACCATTCCATTCACCACCACGGCGCCCGGACCGCCCATCGAGCCGCCCTTCGCCGCAACTCCGTTGACGGTTTTGAAATTTTGCTCCGTATTGAATTGCCAGAGTATTTTCCCATCCGCCGTCGAAAGCGCGCGGATTAAGCCGTCCCATCCTTCGGTGAACACAGCGCCGGGAATCAGCGTCGCCGCCGAGGATTGGCCGAATCGCAATCCCGCCTTGGTGCGATTCTCTCCATTCGGCGTTTTCGCGCCCAACTCGCTCAGCGGCTGCAGCCGCACATCCCACAATAGCTTTCCATTCGACGGATCGACGGCCACGAATCTCCCGTCTTCCAGCGGAATATAAAACGCGTCTGCATCCGCGGCGCCGCCGAAAGCAATCTCGCCATTATTCGGAGCAATCGTATTGATCAACGGTGTTTTCCAAAGCAGCGCGCCACGCCGATCCGGATCAAGCGCGAAAACGGTGCCGCTCTTCGGCGTCGCCAGCAAAACGCGTCGGCCATCGCGCAGCTTGAGTAGCACCGGCGACGAGCCGATATCGTGATCCGTGCCGAGGTTCTTCGGACAGTTCTCGGTCGTTTCCGGGACGCAGCCCACCATCCACGCATCATTGGCTTCCGTCTGGTACGACCACAGCATCTTTCCAGTCTTCAGATCGAGCGCCACAACGGCATCGGAAGTCTTGGGCGCGGGCTCCGTGTACGCGTCACCGGTGCCGACGTAGAGCGCGTGCCGCTCGGGATCAATTGTTGGCGTATTCCAAACCGCCGCGCCCGCCGGCGCGTAAAGCTGCGTGCCTTTTGAATTTTTGCGTACGGGCTTCGGCGCTTCGGGGATCATGTACGACTTCCAAAGCAATCGCCCGGTATCCGCGTCGAGCGCGACCACGCTGCCGCGAAACGTGCAGCACGGATACGACGGATCGGCGCTGAATACTTCTTCCGTAGCGGAAATGGGAACGTAGAGCCGGTGATCGTACAGCGCGGGCCCATTGCTGATGCGCGCCAGATCTCGTGTGGTGATTTTGCGCGTCCACAGCAGTTTCCCCGTCTGCGCGTTCACCGCGTACACGTTGCCGCGCATGTCGCCAAAATACGCGGCAAAACTGGCACCCGGATGCCCTGTTACCGCCCCGATCACGGGCGACGTACGCACTCCGGATTTCGCGTGAAAAGACCAGTAGACGCAGCCTGTGTCCGCGTTCATCGAATAGACGTACGCGTTATCGCTGCCGACGAATACGCGCCCGCCAACAACCGTCGGTTGGCCGTAGATCGTCGAGCCATTCGGGAATCCAAACGCCCACTTCAGCCCCAGTTGCGGAACTAGCGCCGCACTCAGTCCCGCTTGCCGGGCGGATTGAAAACGCGTGTTGCCCAAGTCCGCGCCCCAGCCGTTCCATGCGGGAGCCGATGCGAGGTCGGTGAATGTTGGATTTGTAGCGCAGCGGTTGCGCATGGACGCCGCGCTGCCGGAATGCGAAAGATCGAGCGGGCGTCCGCCAAGATATTCCGCAACTTCGCGCTTTTCCGCGTCAGTCAGATTTTTCGCTGCCGGAGCCATCACGCCCGTGGTCACCGCCGCATGGATCGCTTCCGGCGTAAGTTGTTCGAGCGTTTGCAAACTGGGCGCGCGACTCACCGGGTGCGCTCCGGCATGGCATTGCGCGCAGGCCTTGTTGAAGACGGCCTCGCCAGGAGATACCGGAAGCACGCCGCCTCCGCCTTTGAACTGGCCCAGTGCCGGTCGGCCGATTGCCAAAGAACCGGCAAAAAGCACCACCATCGCGAATCGCGGCGGAAACCTTCGTCGATGCATCATTCCCCCATAACCAATGTGACGCGCCGAATCTATATCAGAAGGCGCGCGCAGGGCGCAACGCCGATTCGTGCCGCGGATTCGTGCGGCGGGGCTTCTAACTGGGTGAGTGATATTGGCGCGAAAGCGCGACTTCCTTGCGGGTGATGAATTCCAGCAGCGCCGGAATACCCTTGCGCGTCTGTTCCATGCCGCGGCGAATCGCCGGCACGATTTCGTCCGTTGAAGTGACGCGCTCTCCGTAGCCGCCGAAAGCACGCGCCATGGCCGCGTAATCCCCGGAAATATCCGTGGCGCGATATTTTTCAGTGGAAATAGGCATGATGGGAATCTCCATCGCCATGCTGAAATTATTCAGCAGGATGGAAAGGATCGGAATGCGTTCGCGCACCGCCGTTTCGAAATCCATGCCCGTGAAACCAATGGCCGCGTCGCCCCACACATTGACGCACAGTTTATCCGGGCACGCGAGCTTCGCACCCATCGCCAATCCCAGGCCGTAGCCGAGCTGCGTGGTTTTGCCCCAGCCGATGTAAGTGAGCGGCTTGGTGCTCACCCAGAATGGCGCGAGCTGATCGCGCGGGCTGCCGGCATCATGCGTGATGATGGTGTTCGCCACATCGACGGTATTCTGCAGGTCGCGCAGCACGCGATACGGCGAAAACGGCGCTTCGTCCGAATTGACGCGCGGCGCCCATTCCTTAAGCCACGCCGCGCGCACGCTGGCAATCTCTGCAGCTACCGGCCAGGGTTGCGGCCGCGGCTTGCGCAGCAGTTTTTCCACTTCTGCGCAGAGCGCTTCGAGCGTCAGCTGCGCGTCTCCAATCATGGCGATTCCCGCGCGGACGTCTTTGTTGATGTGATTGGGATCGAGCGTCGCGTGAATGAATTTCTTGCCCGCGGGCATGGCCACCGCGAACGTGCTCTGCGTGAAGCTGCAGCCGATCCCGAAAATCCAGTCGGCGCGCTGCAAAAAATGCGGAACGGTGGCGGGAAACGAGTTCCCTCCCGCGCCCAGCGCCAGCGGATGGTTTTCCGGAAACGCGCTTTTTCCTTGCAGGCTGGTGGCGACCGGCGCGCCCAGCAGTTCCGCGAGGCGCTTCAGTTCATCCCATGCGCGGGCCCAGTGCACCCCCTGCCCCGCGTAAATCACCGGAGTTTTCGCTTCCACCAGCGCTTCGGCGGCGCGGCGCACATCCGCAGGATCGGGCGCGTACCGCGCCGAGACCACCGGCTCGTATGCCAGCCCGCCGGAAAGCTCTTCGTTGAAAATATCCATCGGCATTTCAATCAGCGCCGGACCACCGCGTCCATTGCGCAAGCGCGAAAACGCGCGGCGAAAGATATTCGGGATTTCGGCGGTAAGGCCGATGCTTTCCGCCGATTTGGTGACGCTTCTCATGCTGGCGACAGAATTAAAATTCGGATCGATCTGCGCCATGCGCCGCGTGTAACCCATGGGCAGCACGAGAATCGGCACCGATTCGCTGTAGGCTTGCGCCACGCCTCCGAAGGAATTTTCCGCTCCGGGTCCGTGCTGCATCGCGAACACTCCGAGCTTCCGGCCGCTGGTGAGCCGCGAGAGCGCGTCCGCCATGTGCAAACCCACGCGTTCCTGGCGCACGATGATCGGGCGAATGCCGGCTGCCGCGGCCGGCTCGAAAAGATGATTCACCGGATAGCCGAAAAGAATTTCCACACCCTCGCGCTTTAGAATTTCGGCGATCGCTTCACCAGCTTTCATGCGCATCTCCTGGACTTTTTCATTGCGGCGCGCGAGCAGTGCGGTTCACGGCATCCGCCAACAAAAGCTTGAGGATAGCGGGTAGAATGGGCGCGGGAAAGGGGATTCGTTGCGTAACCCCGAAATTATCGAGACCGTCGTGCACGTTTGTGTTCGCATGCGCCGGAAGCGGAGGGCGATATGACGCGCGCTGAGCGCCGCGTGTCATCGCCGCGCGTGGTGAATATCGCCGACTTGCGCCGTGTGGCGCAGCGGCGGCTGCCGCGCGCCGTCTTCGAATATGTGGATGGCGGCGCGGAAGGCGAAGTGACCATGCGGGAGAATGTTCGCGCCTTCGAGGAGGTCACCTTTCGCCCGCGCAACGCGGTTTTCGTTCACGGCAGCGATACGCGCACGAAAGTGCTCGGCAGCGAGCTATCCATGCCGCTGCTGCTCGCGCCGGTGGGATTCACACGCATGATGTATCCGCGAGGTGAAGTAGTCGCGGCGCGCGCCGCCGGAAAAGCGGGCGTGGGCTATACACTCACCACGATTTCCGGTTCGCCGCTTGAAGATGTGGCGCAAGCGACGCCTGCGGCAAAATGGTATCAGCTCTATCTGGTCGGCGGACGCGAAGCAGCCGAAGCCACGTTAGAACGCGCCCAGAAGGCCGGCTTCACCGTGCTCGCCATCACCATCGACACCGGCACTTTCGGCATGCGCGAACGAGATGTCCGCAACGGCGCGGGCGCGCTTACCGGAGCTGGCCTGCTGGCGAAAATTCCTCATTTGCCGCAAGTGCTGTCGCGGCCTTCGTGGCTCGCCGGATTTGTGCGCGATGGGCGCATGCTGACGCTGCCCAACGTGATCGTTCCCGGGCGCGGGCCGATGCTGCTGGCGGAAACGCAACAGGCGTTGAGCAAGTCGGTGGTCACGTGGGCCGATCTGCGCTGGCTGCGGGAGGCGTGGCGCGGGCCGATCGTCGTGAAAGGCGTGCTCACGGGAGACGACGCGCGGCGCTCGCTCGATGAGGGCGCGGCGGGGGTGATCGTCTCGAATCATGGCGGGAGGCAGCTCGATTGCGTCGCCGCGTCGCTGCGCGCTCTGCCGGAAATCGTGGCGGCGGTCGGCAACCGCGCGGAAGTGCTGATGGATGGAGGCGTGCGGCGCGGCAGCGATATCGCCAAGGCGATCTGCCTGGGCGCGAAAGCGGTCCTGATTGGCCGCGCCTACGCCTATGGCTTAGGCGCCGCGGGCGAAGCGGGCGTCACCCGCGCGCTCCAAATTTTGCGCGCGGATTTCGAGCGCGTGCTCAAGCTGCTCGGTTGCGAATCCGTTGCCGAGCTAAATCGTTCCTACGTCGAAGTACCCGCAAGCTGGCGAGCAATCTCCGATTAAACCTCCGCATCGAGCGCGCGCGGCTCAACCATCTTGCCGGGGTTCATGCGGTTGTCCGGATCGAGCGCCTGCTTGATGGCGCGCATCACGTCCAGCGCGGCGCCGTGTTCCACCGGGAGATATTTCTTGCGCCCGAAGCCGATGCCGTGCTCCCCCGTGCAGGTGCCGCCCATCGCCAGCGCGCGGCGGATAATTTTTTCTTCCAGGCGCAAAGCTTCCTCGTGCTCGGCGGGATTATTCGGATCGAGCACAAAGGCCATGTGAAAGTTGCCGTCGCCCACATGCCCCACAACCACGGCGGGAAACGGCGCGCCCACCACATCCTGCTTTGATTCCACGATGCAATCCGCGAGCCGCGAAATCGGCACGCAAATATCCGTTGTAAACGTCTTCCCGCCGGGACGAATCGCCAGCGTGGCGAAATAGGCTTCGTGGCGCATTTTCCACAGCGTCTCGCGCTCTTCCGGCGAAGTGAACGATTGAAAGCCGGTCGCGCCGTGATCTTCCGCTAGTTTCTTCACCGTCTCGGCCTGCTCCGACACATTGCGCACGCTGTCGCCGTGAAATTCGAAAAACAAAATCGGTGCCACGGGATAGTTCGTCTTCGAGTATCGGTTGCACGCGTCGATTTGGCCCTCGTCCATCAGCTCTATGCGGGCCACGTTGATACCCAGCTGAATCGTCTCGATGGCGGTTTCCACGGCGTGGCGAATGGTCGGAAACGTGACGCAAGCGGCGCCGACCGCCTCCGGCAATGGGTGCAACCGCAGCGTAACTTCGGTGATCACGCCGAGCGTCCCCTCTGCGCCGACGAAAAGATGCGCCAGATCGTAGCCGGCGGACGACTTCCGCGCTCGCGAGCCGGCGTGGATCACGCGTCCATCGGCCAACACCACAGTCAGCGCGAGCACGTTCTCTTTCATCGTGCCGTAGCGCACCGCAGTGGTGCCCGAGGCCCGCGTGGAAGTCATGCCTCCAAGCGTGGCGTCCGCCCCAGGATCGATAAAGAAAGTAAAGCCGGTGTTGGCCAGCGCCCTTTGCAATTCCTTGCGCGGGACGCCCGCCTGCACCGTGGCCTGCAAATCTTCCGGACTGATGCGCAGAATTTTATTCATCTCGCGCATGTCGATGGTGATCCCTCCATGAATCGCGTTGATCTGCCCTTCCATCGACGTGCCCGCGCCAAACGGAATCACCGGCACTTGATGCCGCGCGCTGATTTTCAGGATTTCGCTGACTTCCTCCGTGGAGTGCGGAAAGCAAACGACGTCCGGCGCGGCGGCGGCGTGATACGACTCTCCATGGCTGTGATGTTCGCGGACAATTTCCGCCGTAGTGGCGCGTCGATCGAGCAGGGTTTGCAGATCGCGGATCGCCGCATCCATGCGCTCGCGAATGGAAGTGATTTGCGTGGTGGCCATGAGTGCACCTACAGGTTCGCGCGCAACACCGCTCCAGAAAGCGGGCGCCGCGCCGAAGGATCGAAAACCCGACCCAATATAGCACCAACCAGAGCGGCCGATCCGCGTGTTGCGCACCCGCTGGCCGGCCGCCCTCAGCCGAGCCAGACTAGCGTTGCACCGTCACGTCGTAGTACGCCACCGATCCGTCGCTGGCGAACTCGGGATCGACCCGCACCACTTGAAACGAACCCCGATTCAAGCCGTTCACCGAGCGGCGAAGCACATCGTGCGCGCGTCGCTGAATCTCGGGAGTCACATTCACGGCCCGCCGGTCCGGCGCCAGAGCCGTGGCGTCCAACCGATAGGTAGCGGTATGCGTTCCGGCGTTCTGGGAAACCATTTGCACGCTCACAGCAGGTTGAGGCTGATCGTGAAACCAGTGGCGCGGTGTGAGGAACAAGAAGGCGAGAATCAGCGCCACCATCAAGTCGTACTGCCACGTCATCCGGTCGTACGACCAGAAAAACACGCGCCCCAGCGCTCGCCAAAAGCTGCGCACGTTAGTGCACCACCCCATCCACCACCGCGCCGTCTCGCATGTGCAGCACTCGATTGCCGTAGGTGGCCGCGTCGGGATTGTGCGTGATCATCACGATCGTCTGCCCCAGTTCCTTGTTGAGCTGGCGGAGCAGCGCGAGCACCGCTTCCGAATTTTTGGTGTCCAGATTGCCCGTCGGCTCGTCGGCCAGCACGATCTTCGGCTCCGTGACGATCGCCCGCGCGAGCGCCACCCTCTGCTGTTCTCCTCCGGATAGCTCTGATGGCTTATGCTTCAGACGATCCTGCAGCCCCAGCAGCTTCACCACCACCTCAAATCGGTGCGGATCGAAACCGTCGGCGTGTAGGTGCTGCGCCAGCGCAATGTTGTGATAGGCATCGAGCGTCGGCAGCAGGTTGAACCGCTGGAACACGAACCCTACCTTACGACGCCGCAGCTGCGTCCGCGCGGCGTCGCTCATCTCGCTCAGGTCGTTGCCGTCCAGCAGCACCCGGCCGCTGGTCGCGCGTGCCAGTCCTCCGATCACATGCAGCAGCGTGGACTTGCCGCAGCCCGACGGGCCCATAATCGAGACGAATTCTCCCGGGAAGATTTCCACGCTGACGCCGCGCAGCGCCGGAACATCCAACTTCCCGGCGCGGTACACCTTCCACAGGTTTTCCGTCTTAAGAATCGGCTCCACTACGTACTCCCGCGCCAGCGGCTGCGTTTCAAGGGTTGCCATGATTGTATCCGCGTTTCCTCCACGTGCCTAGCTTCGCGCCGCGCGCATCTTTCCTCCGCGGAATTTTGCGCGAACGAATCGGTCGGCTGGTAACGCGGAAGCGAGTCCCGTTGATTTAATCGTAGGCCAGCGCTTCCACTGGATCGCGGCGGCTAGCCAACCACGCGGGATAAGTGGCTCCCAGCAAACCGCCCAGGAGGGCAATTGCGGCGGCGATCAAAATCCACTTGAAGGTGATCAGGATCGTCAGCGATGGGGCGATCTTGAGGGCAATCGCACGCACCAGAAAGCTCAATCCTACGCCCCCCACCGCGCCTCCAAAACATAATAACGCCGTCTCGCTGAGGAAAATCCGCACGATATAAGGCTTCGACGCTCCCAGCGATTTCAGCACGCCGATTTCCCGCGTGCGCTCGATGATGGTCGTGTACATCGAAAGAAATATCACCAGAAACCCGATGCACACCGCGATGCTGATCATCACGTTGATAAACGCGCCCAGCCCGGGCATGTTGGTCGACGTCATCAGCGACATGTAATCCTTGATCGAGCGGATCTCGTAGCGCGGCAGCAGTTCGCCGATTTCGTTCATCACCGTCGGAATTTGCTCGGGGCTGTCGCACTTCACAAAAAAAATCGACGCCTTATCGATCGCCCCGGACATCTGCTGCAGCGTGGACATCAGCACGAATAGCCTCGCGCCCTTGCCGTGCTCGATAATCCCGCACACGTGAAAATCGTGTCCCAGCAGGTATAGCGTTTGGCCCAGACGGATTCCCTTGGCCCGCTGGTAAACGTCATCCACTAGAATGTCGTTGGGTTGCGTCAGGCCGTGCCCTTCCAGATAGATGAACCCGCCCGAAACTTGCCGAAAACTCTCCGGCTGAATGCCGTAAATCAGATCGAGCCCCTTCACCGAGTTGAACTGGATCAGCACCGGCGCCACCGCTTGCACGTGGTTCAAATCGCGCAATTTCCCCGCGATGCTGATTGGCATGGGCGCGCCGCTGAACGCCATGAAAATCGAGGCCGAGGGCGGTTGCACCATGATATCCGCGCCCACGCCTTCGGTGCGCTTGGCATAGTCGCTTAACAGTCCGCTGGTCAACCCGACCACAATGATGACCAGCATCACCTCCACCGCCACCGCCAGCATTGTAATAGCCGTCCGAACCGGCCGGTGCAGCGAATTGCGCACGATCATGTGCCCGATCACTTCGCGTCCTTCTCAGGCGCATCGCCATCTCCGGCTGTCTTGGGCTCGCCCACGCGCACCAATTCCGTTCCCGACGGTTGCTTCAAGACAAACCGGTCCGCGGCAATCGCTAAATTCAGCGTGATATGTACGATACGCAGATCTAAATTATAGTCGCTGGCCGGCCGGTTCAGAGAAATTTGCCGCGGATATTTTTCCGCGCCGAAACGGTCCCAATCGGCGTAGCGAATATCCGACGCGAGCTGCCCCGCGGAGTCGTACGTCTGGATCCGCGTCACCTCCAGCTTTACGCGATCGAACCAGATTTTCCGCGCAATTTGCCAATTGGCTTCGGCCTCGTTGGCGGCATCCGCCGGCCCAATGCGGTGAATGATCGTCAAGACGTAATAAGCATCCGGCCCTTCGGTGGTCTGCTCCAAAAGCACCGGGTCGTCCAGCGAGATAGGATCCCAAAAGAGCGCGCTGGTGAGATGCTGCGGACGCAGGTTTTCAATCGGCTTGGACGAAGGACGCTCCAGTTGCGCCGGTCCGACGATAAACTTGTTTTTTGACGGGATGAAGATGTGGAACGTCTCGCCATTGCTGACCATGTCGAAGATGTCCGTACCCATCACCGGCACTTGGCCGATCACCCGAATATCCGCGGGCTTCTTCGCCAGAATAAATCCGCTCACTTCGTGATACTGCTCGATCACCCCCGTGTATGCCGATCCGGCGGTCAGTACCATGGTCACGGCGGCGTCCATCGAGGTGATCGATTCCGCCTGATGATCGTATCGAGCGATCAACTGCTGCTTCGATGCGGTTCGCAGCGCTAGCGGAGGACCAGATGGACGTCTAACGATGGTTCTTCGGCTCACCGCGCATCCAGCCGCCAGCACGGCCACGATCGTCAGCGAGACCACCCACACGAAGTTTCGTAGTTTCAATAGGGAAAAAGTCACAGGTTCAAACCAGAAAATTTAACAGCTGGCCCCGCGGAGTGTCAAACGGACCCCGTCCCCTCACGTCTGAAAAATCGATTCGGGGCGTCCGCTAACGCATCCGTTTGCCGCCGCCCGAAATCCAAGCCGCGATGTCCGTCACCACCTGTTCGTCCACGTGGCCGGGCTCGGAATAGTCCATCGCTGGCCCGGTGCCAGTCATAAACAGATGATTCAGGTCGGGATAAAGCTTCAACGAAACATTTCTGCGGTGTTCAAACGCGTTCTGCCAGGCGCTGTAATCCCCCGCGGGCGTCACCTGATAGTCGCGCCCGCCCTGCAGAATGAGAATGGGAATCTTCAATTCCTCTGCGGTCTGCACTGGTTTGTATCCGCGCAAATCCAACCAATACGCGGAAGGCATGCTGCCGTCGAGAAGCTGGACGTTTTCCCCCGGCTTCAGGTCGGGGCTCTCAATCTGTCTTACGGATGCTTCCGCCAGAGCGATGGCCTTCTGATCCTGCGCGTCGGGTTCCGGCTGTGTCTTGGGGGCTGCGTCGGAGCCGGCCTTTTGCGCAAGCGACGGCTTGTCAGCCGCTTCAGCCGCCTTCTGCTTGGCGTCTTCGTTGGCGATATATTCCACCGCGCCCAGCAGAACCTTTTCGAGCGGGCGTGTATTCGCCGCGAGCATCGCAATTCCCGCAATTTGCGGATCGCCCTCGGCGATGCGTGGCTCCAGATAGCCTCCCAGGCCGAATCCCACGAGGTAGATCTGCTTGGGATTGACTTTGCTCTGCTTGCCCAGCAGCTCCACGGCGGCCCGCGCGTCGCTGACCACTTCGTCGTTCACCGTGAGCTTCGCCGGATCGACGTTGGCCTTGGAGCCGTATTTCGCTGTTCTCTTCACATACCGGTAGACCACGATGCCGTGGCTCGCCAGCCCCCAGGCCAGGTCTTTGAGCGGCTTGTTCGGGCCGATCGTCTGATCCTCATCGTGCGGTCCGGAATCCTGTAACAACACCACGGCGGGAAACGGACCATCTCCCTTTGGAACCGTCAACGTTCCCGGCAACTCGAAAGCTCCATTCACGAGGTTCAGAGGCTGCTCGGTGAAAGAACTGGGCTGCGCGTACGAAGGCGGCTTCCATTGCGGCAGTGGCTCACGATGCTGCACAAATCGAATTCCGGCGAGCTTTCCGTTGGAGTTGTACACAACTTCCGCGTCCACCAGCGAATTCTCGAACTTGCAGACGAAAATCACCACCTCGTAGTTTTGCACGCTGCCGGCGCGCGCCTGGACGATCGATTCGTAGGAACCGAACGTTTTCTCCAGGCCGGCCCAAACCTGGGCGAGTTTCCCGGGGGCGTTCGAAGCAGCCATTTTCGGGTCGTACTGCGCTTCCACCTTATCGAACTGGCCGGTAGAAAGCTCCTGCATCACCTGCTCGGCCGCGGCTACCGTCGGCGGCGCATTCTTATGCGCCTCGTCGTTGTAGGTTTGCTCGCTGGGCTTTTGCACGTCCGTCAGCTGCGCGGCGCACGGAAGAACCGCCACCGCGGCCAGCAGAGCTAAAATACAAAACTTCATCGAGACATCCTTTCGACGGGCCGGAGCAAGCCGCGCCGTCCCCGATCTAACCCCGATCTAACAAATGATTCGGCGCAGATGTTTGCGGAGTTCCCGGCGGAGCGGCATCCCATCGCTGATCTTTAGATTACAGGCGATTCTACTCGAAACGCCGTTGCCGGTAGAAGCCTATTCATCGGCAACACAAGCCCAGCTTCACGTCCAAGCCTATCAGTTCATCTTAGAGCGCGCCCGCCCAAATGCAATCGCTGAAAGCTCCCTCTCGAGCGAGCGAATGCAATCCCGCCGTGGATGCTGCATCTGCCGGCGGAACTTCAGCTCGCCCCTCGGGCGCGCCGTCTAAGCCGGCAGCCGGCTGTTACTGCGCGTCCGGCAATACCGGCAGACTCACCGTATCCACTGTCGATGGATCATCGCGCAGCTTGATGTATAGCAGCGTGCCGTCCGGCCGCGGAACCGTCACGTTCACAGCCGCGTATCCGAAAGGAATGGAAACCGAGTGCGCGAACGAAGGATCGGACGCAATGGCATCGACCAGATATAGATCCTGTCCCGTGAGCGTGCACGGTGCCGAAGCCGTGGCCGGGCAGCGCACTTCCTTTAGCGTCGGAATGCGCACCAACGTGGCCAGTGGCTGCCAATCGCCCTGATCGTCTTTGCCATCGACAGGACGGAAACGTAGCGGGCCAAATGCCGACGGCCCGAACGCCTTCAATGGGTCGAGTGTTGCCAATAGGCTCTGCGAATCCTGCAGAATCAAATCTCCGCGCTCCACACTCAGCAGCACATCCGACGATCCATCGGCCGTGCCCACTTCGATCTTTTCCGTGCGAGGAAAGTCAGCCGGCACATCGGATTTGATCGCGAACACCACGCGCCCGTCTTGCGGAAGCTCTTGCGAATTCCCCAGGGTCAGGAAAGAGGCGAATGGCCCGCTCTGCACACTCACGCTCATCAACGTGACTTTCGGCCGCGGTGCTTGAACCGTGGTCGGCAAATCGAGGACCCGCCCATCATTGAGAGTGACCTTCGCGGTAAGTTGCGCTCCCGCTTTGAGCGCGCCGGCCGCTGACTTGCCCTGCGCCGCAAGCTGCAGTTGTCCGCTGCTGCCGTGATCGGCGGAACTGCCGGCCGCGAATCGAACGCCGTCCAGTTCCAGGCTCGCCACTTCGTCCAATCGCGCTCCCACCAAAATGCCGCGCGTATCACCCTGGTGGATCAGAAAGCGGTCGAGCTTGGCCTCGTCGGCGTAGGCCCGCAGATCGATACTGTCCGGTTTCGTCGATCCGTATTGCGTCACCAGCAGCTTAAACGGTCCGGGCGTTTCGTCTTTCAGCGGTAAAGTCACCGTGATCGCGTCCGTTTTCGCGTCTTTGAACTTCAGCTTCACCGGCTTGTCCGTTGCGTATTGCATCGAAACGCCTTCAACACACACGGCCGCGGGCGACGTCACATCGAGACTATCGTCATGGCCCACCACCAGCGCTGCCTGCTCCGACGGCGCCACCGTCCAATTTGACGTGGCCCCGCTGCGAAAGTGAAATGTCGGCCCCGTGAACGGCTGGAATCCCCACGTGCCTTCCAGCGTTCCGTCAACCGAAGCGGCCATTTCTCCCGCGTGCAGCGAACTCGTGTCCACTACGAAACCGCCGCGCGACGGGTCCGCGACGGCGGGCAGCTTCACCTCTGTGCCGGATTTATCCTTCAGTTGCAAAAAGAAATCGTGGCCCAGCTTGGTCGAAAACAATACCGGAGCGCCGCTCACCGCCAGCACCAGCGGGCTTTTGCCCAGGCAGTAAACCTGCTTCGCATCGAGGGCGTGCATCTCCGGTGCGTGCGTTGCGTCCACTGGCGGCAGCCCCACCACCAGAACGGACTTCGGGTTGTGAAACGAAGGCGGCGCGTTGAGTCGCAGGTTCAGCTCGTCGTCCTTCGGTATGGTAAGCGCCGGAATGTACTCATAGTTGGGCGAGTGCAGGCTGCCCATGATGCGCACCAAGTCCACCACCGAGCCAATATATGGGCTGTAATAGCCGCTTCCCGCGATCGGCGCGGAGCTGACCGCTCCGATTAAGTCCGCCGATGGCCCTGAAGTCAGCGAAGTCACCATGGACTGGCTGTTGTCCTGAAGCAAAAGCTGATCGTTCCCTTGCACCAGGCAGGACTCCTGCTGATCGGCCGGCTGGCTGAAACAGTTCTGATCGAGCTTGATCGCCAGCGTGCGCGCCAGCACCGCCGAATTTTGCTTCAGTTCCTGCGGATCGTCCTGCGGCATGGCAGCAACTTTGGTCAGGTACGCGTTCAGCCGCGCTCTCTGAAGGCTCGCGTCGTTCAGATCGCGGGCAGCCCGCACGAAGACTCCGGGCTTGCTGCGCACCGCGCTACGAACCGCCGCAAATCCCCCGCCCGTCTCCGGCGCCAGCATTACCAGCGCCTGTTGGGCGCGGCGCGGCACGGTCACTACAATGCCCTCTTGCCGGAAGTGTTTTTCCCACGTCTCTGCTTCGGTGAACCATTTTTCAGGCGGCGGGTTCGTCGGCCCCTGTAAAAAGGCTACGATCAACAGGTAACGAACGGACTGATCCGCGGGAAGTTCCGTTTGTATCCACAGTCGGTCTCCAGGCTCCAGATCCGCGGCTTCGGAAATTGGCAGCGTGACTCCGTTGCGCGTCAGCCTCATCTCGATGCGCGGCCCGATTAGATCGAAGGCGGCGCTGTCGGCCCCAGCGGCCGAGTTCGTAAATAGCGCGCTTCCGATGACGGTGAAAAAGATCACCACGAGTAGGATTGCGTTGCGCGGAAAACTGCGGCGATACATCCCGGCAGAACTGCGAAAATCCATAAAGCTCTCCCTTACAGAAAGCACACGAAAATAATTACAGTTGCAGCTGACTGCTGAAGATGCAGGAACACCCGCCGAACTTAGATGCGGAAGTCTCGCGAGGCGCTGCCGGGGCTGGGGAAACGCTGCGCACGAATTATACGAAGGTCCGCTTCATATTGGAACCCGTTTGTGGCGGGCGCAAGCGCGTGTCTAAGTTAAATGCGGGCTCCCGTATTGGCGGCGCACCGGGCCCGGTCGCGGCGGCGCGCCACGCCCCCCACAAATGCCGATTCATGCGGTGCGTGCAAATGAAAAGTCCGCTTCCGAAGGGACGGCCCAGTCGTTGACACCGCCCGTTTGCGTGGTTTAACGTGAAGATTCCGGGTAAGATGCGGCCATCTTCACCGCCGCAAGGCAGTCCCCGGAGATTTCTGGCTTTTTTGAGATTTTTCTTTGAGGCGCGGCTTTATGCCCGTGATTCCGCGGCTCCACTCGCCAGTCTGCTCTCCAGAAGCAAACCTTCCGAAGACCGATTTTCCGGTATCCCCTAGCCCCGGCTATCGCGAAAGTTCTATTCAAAGCGCTATCTTTTGGCTCGATCGCGTGCTCCGCCGCTGGCAGCATATTTTCGAGTTTTGCCAGGCGGACGATTGCCTTCTCCGCGTGGCGATTAGCTCTGCCGGAAAATACATCGTCCTGCCCGGCGGTCACCGAGTCGCCCCCAGCGATCAAATCATAGAAATTCATTGGTGGAATGAGCATGTCGCGCGGCTCATCGCCGATCGGCCGGCGCTGGCGCGCGCAAAACTATTGCCCTCGCTGGCGGAGCGTTCCTTCGAGCATCTTGCGAAATACCTGGCCACGGCGCCGGAAGCGAAAAAAGTGCGCTTCATTCACGGCAACGCGGTCCTGCCCATGCGCGGCTCCGAAGACGAATTCGCCGCTCTGGTGCAGCACTATGGATTTTCAGTGGTGCGGCCCCACTGCGGATACCTCGAACGATTGCACGATTTCCTCGAGGAATATTTCGTACGCGCGCTGCTTTGGGCTTTCCATCGCCGCAAAACGCGCAGGCGCAGAACCATTCTCAGGCGCGTCGATCTATGGACCACCCGCGCGCAATTCCTGGCGCGCTACAGCCCTCCGCACGCGCATTTAATTTCTTCCCGCCAACGCCACGAACGCCCGCTCCGCGTCGCGACGCCGCTCACCCACAGAAAATCCGGCGATTAGCGATTCGCTTCATCGGCGCCGGCGCGCCCGCGACGTGCAATTCCGGGCGCCGCTCTTTTCGCGCCCTCGGCGAAGGTCCGGATTCGAACCTTCGCGCTTAAGACGACGCCGGCACAACCGGATCTTCCGCCGTGGCCAGCTCTCCGTGCCGGTCGGCCGCGTGAATCTTCCCATCCGCATCCAGCAGAAATGACCGTCGCCCTGTTCTGCCGTATTCTTGCGGGATCGCTGCGATCTCATACGTAGCCGCCGCGCTTCCCTGCGCCGCCACGATGCGATACCGAAATTCGTATCCGCCCGCGATTCCCGACGCAAGCTCCTTATCAACCAGCGACGCCTGATCGGGAGAAATCTGGTTCGGCGGCGCCGGTCCAAGCTCCGCCAGCGAATCCGGCAGCTTTCCGTACGCGCGCCGGTAGCTTTCGATCGCTTCGGAAAGCGTGTGCAGATTGGCGATGACGCCGGCCTCCGTCTCCATCAACGCATCCGTGGCCCACTGTTTGGAAAGTTGCGGAATATCGAGCAGCACCAGTCCCAGCGACAGCAGCCTCCAGCCGCCGTTTTCGCGCACCATTCCAAACGTCGTATCTTGCCCATCCACCACCGTCACCGGAATGAACGAAAGATTCTCGTGCGTTTGCGGCGCGCCGAAGCGAAACTCCGCCGTGCCTCCCGGCGTTGTGCAGCGGACCACCGGCAAATTCGCGTTGCTCGTCGATAGCAGCGGATGCCCAGGCCCGTCGCCAAGCGCCAGGCGGTTCAGGAAAGCGGTTCGCTCGTTCACCGGCAGCGCTAGAAACGCCGCAGCGTTAGCTTGGGTCAGGTCGGTCGCGAATTGCGTGGCATTCAGGCGGCAGGCTGCCGAAAGCGCGTCAATCAGCGCCGCCGACGGAGGCGACGGCTGGCCATCCTGCGCGAACATGGGCGCGCTGCAAAGCGGCAAAATCATCGCCGCTATTGCAGCCGTTGCAGCAAGTACTCGCAATTTCATGAAGTCTTAGATTTCGCGCGCGCCAAAATGGTAGCCAGCTCGCGCGTAAATTTCGACCGGGGCATTACCTCGCGGCATCCCGCCGCACGCGCGCTTTCGGCCAAATCCGTCTGCACATGTGAAAGATAAGCGATCAGCGGAATTTCACCCGCCAGTGACTGCGCTTGCCGCAGCGCCTCGATCGGATTGCCGCGCGCATTCAGATCGATCACCACCAGGCCCGGCGCTGCCGCGGAAATTTCCGACGCCAGCGCTTCCGGCGTCGAACACGCGCGCAGTTCCACGCCAACCTGCTTGGCGGTCTCCATCATCTTCGATTGAAAAAAGAGGTCATCGACGAGGGCCACAACATCGGCCATGCTGCACATCTCTCTTTCCGCTACGCGCTCCGCACCGCCGCGAAACGCCCGCTATCGAGCGCCTCTTGCGGCACCCACATGCCATGGAACGTCATGCGCACGCGCACCGGCAGCTTTACCACGGCTACCGGCCCGGCCTTCACATTCTGCGCGTCCAAAATCGCCAGGTCGCTCCGATTTTCCGCCACGCGATTCACCAACACCAGCAGATAGCCATCACCGTCCGGCGAATCCGCGCGCCGCGGAGCGAAGCACGGCTCCTGCACACCGGAATCAGCCCCCGGATTCCAAATCTCCGCGTTGCCGGTTTTCAGATCGAAGTGCCCGAGCGAACCGAGCCCGTTCCCTCCCGCCATGGTGCTGCTGGGATCGCGACAAATCACGTAGCCATGGCGATACTTCCCCGCGCCCTGATAACGATCGTCCGTGCGCGGCATTTCGCACAGCACATCCTGCATCTGCGTGGTCTTGTATTCCTCGGTGTTCGCCGCCAGGTCAAAAGTCAGCCGCGTCAGATGCGGAGCGCCCTGCGTCATATCGGGCGGCGTGCCGTCATGATTCGGGAAAAACGCGAACGAATTCCCGCGCGAGAGGCAAATATCCACGCTGACCTTCGATCCCTCGGTCGACCCGCTCATCATGTGCCCGGCGAAACTCGTCGGCCCGCGGAACCAGCGAATCTGATCGGCGGTGCCGTAGCGCGGCACCACCGCGACCACCGTTTCCTTGTCGCGATGCCACGTATAAAACGGCCCGCCTTTTTTCAGCTTGTCCACGTCCGTCAGCAGCGGGAAAAACGGAAAAATCACGTGGTCGCTCGAAATGGCGAAGTCGTGAACCATCCCCGGCCACGGCGCGTTGAACCACACTTCGTGCTTCACCTTGCCATCCGGCCCGATCACGTAATAAACAACATCCGTCGTGCCATCGCCCTTCGCCTGGTACGCAAACGTCAGCAGCTCGTTCGTCACCTGATCCAGGTGCGGATGCGCCGCGAGCCACACCGACTTGATTCCCCCGCCGTAGTCAAAACGCCCGCGCGTTTCCAGCGTGTCCGGATCAAGCTCGTACGGCAGATCGTCTTCCTTCAGCGCCAGCAGCTTGCCCGCGTGCCACACCACATTCGTGTTGGCCGTACCCGGATTGCAATCCCCAACCAGAGGATCGTGAGTGTAGCGATTGCGGTAGCGTCCGAAAAGTCCGCGCCGGTGCTTGGCCTGCAGCTTGAATCGCGCGGTGCGTACGTAGCGATTCTTGTAATCCACATGTCCGTTCTCGAAGCGGAACATGTTGACCATGCCTTCGCCGTCGATAAAAATGTCGTCGCCGATCAGCGGCGGATATTGACGGTCCGGCCCGCAGCGGTAGAGCGTGCCATTCAAATCCTTCGGCACTTCGCCGTACGTCACTTCGCAATCGCGCAGGTCCGATTCCAGCCGCAGCGGCGCTCCAAATCCCTGATACAGCGGAATATCTGGAAACCGTACCGCCCCCACCGCCGATAGCTCTTCAAGATAAACGCTGGACATGATGACCTCCCTCGCCGTACGGCTCCCGTCGCCCGTTACATCCACCCAGCTCAACCGAAAGCCGCGCTATGAGGGCCATGCTATTCGCGTAGCCATAGAGTGTCAATGTCGCAGAGCCCGAGCCACGCAGCGCGGTCTTGCGCGCGAAAAAGTGCAAACGAAAATGCACCGGGGAAGCTCCGCCTTGGGTGTGCGCGGTCTTTGTCTTCTGTGAGATGATCGCGCTCATGCAAGAACAAACCATCGTGATGCCTTATCTGCGTCGAGCAAATAATCGCGCGAACTTTCCTGCGGGGAGTGGGTAGGGCGGCGACGACGTGGAAGAGTCTCCGGGGTGGAAGGGCACGGTTTCAACCGTGCCAAAAAGCAGCGCGCGGGAGCGCGCTTCCTTTCGCGCTGCAACACCCGCGCGAAGTATTCGCTTTGTACACTCACCAATCGCCGCCGCTCGCTTTCTTATGGCTCAAAAGGCGGAAGAGTCAATCGTCGTCGTGCCTGCTCCCAGCTGCTTCAGAGAAAGCAACAAAAACGAGACACGTGAGCGCGCGAATCGTTCTATTTTGCGAAACATTTCGATCCGCTTAGGCTTGAGCAAGCGCAGGCGTAGCGCCCTGATGCAGTATTCTCTCGATTTCGCCGCTGTCGCTCATTCTATGTGACCCGCTTCGAACAGAAGCCGCTTGCGAGCGCCATGCCAGTCTCCCGCAACTGCATTGTCAATGTTCGCTGCGACATTCCCATAGGCGGAACTGCGGTACAATTCGCGGCACTACGCAGAGGCGCTCATGAAAATCGCTGTAATCGCCTGGGGCTCCCTGATGTGGGACCTCGGGGCGGTGAGAATCAAGAATGGATGGCACCAGGACGGCCCGATGCTGCCCGTCGAGTTCGCAAGGATTTCGAAGGACGGGCGGTTAACGTTGGTCATTCACCCAGGCTCCGCGCCGCAGCGGGCATATTGGGCTCTGAGCGAGTTCACCGATCTAGGGGAAGCTCGCAAAAACCTGTGCGAGAGGGAGGGCTGCAAGCCGGAAGCCATACCGTATTTCCCTGTGGGCGACGGAAGTCCCGCAGTGCCGCCCGAGGTGAAAAAAGACCTGGAAGGCTGGTTAAGTGTCCATGGAGACCTGGATTTCGTCATCTGGACAGGACTGAAAACGAACTGGCCCGCGAAGCGGGGCAGCGACTTCTCTGCCGAAGACGCGCTCAGGTACATAGAGGAAATCAAGGCGGATTGCGAACGCTCCAATGCGGCGTACGAGCAGCTCAAGGAATACATCCAAAAGGCGCCTCCATCGATGAATACCACGGTACGAAACATGGTTCGGCGGCGTGGGTGGCAGGACATCGCGTTGCCGGGTTCGCCCTTCGACGGTCACCCAAAGCCGCGCTCCCTTGATCAAATCCAGATCTGCAGAGGTTTCGGAGATAAGCAGTGGGAGCGACTTCGCCCGCATCTAATCGACCCCTCGGAGCAACCTAAGTCCGACGACGGCGCATGGGAGGTTGCCATTCGCGTCTTCGACCGCAGAATGCGGGAGCGCTATTTGAGCTGCATCGACGCGCTCGAGCGGGCCGACAGTCGCGCACCCTATCTCGGCAACCCAGCAGACGCACCGATCGATGGCTCAACGCTTCCTTCAGAGATTACTACGACTCCAGGCTTCGGGATCATGGCCCTCTGCTGTCTCCTTATCGAAACTCTGCAAACTTTTCGCGAGGGCGAGCCCACCCAATCGCCACCGGGTAACTGCCCGAGGCCGGAGAAATGTGCCCACAAGGTTTCCGGCACCAACAAAGCATTTCGGGAATTTTTGACGCGTGAGGGCGGAGCTTTCAGACCGGAGTTTTCAGAAAACGGGTGGGCCTCCAAATTCGTCAACGGGATTCGGAACGGCGTGCTTCACCAAGCTGAAACCCGGAAATGGGTGATTTGGCGGGAAAACCCGAGCGAAAAAACGGTCGAGGAAAAGAACGGCCTCTTCATCCTGGACAGGTCGCGGTTCTGCAATAAGCTGCGGGAGGAATACAAGTCCTACGTTAATGACTTGCGTGACCCTCGAAACAAACAACTGCGATGGAAGTTCGTTCAGGGAATCGACGGCATCGTAGATAAATGCCGCAAACTGAGTTGATCGTGCAAATTCTCCATCGAGAGGCCTAGCCTGACCTGGTGGGAATACTTGCGGGGTGCTTGGCCCAGTGAGGGATTGCATGTGCAATGCGGCCGGTCGTTTCAGGCCCGCAGTCCGCACCGGTTCCCGCCGCGACGAGCCGACGCCGCGACTCTCGTTTCAAATTTTCGTGTCTATTCCTCGCGCCGAACTCATCATCCTTCGGCCCCAAAACCTGTACCTCAGGCCAGTAGAGATTCTTGCCCCTCCTCTGCTACGGTCGATCTGTCGCCATGTGCGCGGACGTACAACTCGGGCAAAGAACGGCCAGTGCAAAGGGGCCAGGGCTCGCCCCGCCCTGTTCAAACGCGGGAGCAGAGAGGGAAGGTTTTCTCGTCCCAAGGGTAACCGGACGGCGCCACGCCGGTGCGGCACGCCCGGGAGCGCGCCATCTTTCCTGCGATATTCGCACCGGCCAGCGGTTTTTCGCGGGACGGAGCTTCCGAGCCTGCGCGACAGCCTTGATTTTCGTCAGGGCACGGCTTCAGCCGTGCCGTAAGCGACGCTACATCAACACGGCTTCAGCCGCTGAGGTACCCGCCTTCCTGCTATCACCCAGACTCTGCAGTTCCATCATCAGAATGCGCGTGACAGCGCGCTTCCTCTCGCGCCGGTTCACCCACGCGAGCTTTTGTTTTCCGCCTGCGTGCTTCCCGCCTCCCGCATCACGGGCAGATGCGCCGTCGTTTCTCGCCTTCACGAGTTCCAGGTTCGGACCACGAACCGGGATTCCGGTCCGGTGTTGGGATTCCGGTGGAGTCCGCCGGACTCCGCAAACCGGAGCGCGCCGATTCCGCGCGATGCCGGAACACGACTCACGGGTCACACGTCACGTCCCGAAGGGCGGAACGGTCAATCGACCGTGCACACACTTAAGTCACAGAAAACAAACGATCGCGCACATGCAAGGGCGGAACTTCCCGGTGCATTTTCTCTTCCCGGTTTTCCGCCCAAAATCCCATGGCGCCAGCCCTTCCCGGTTTCAGGGGACGGAGCTTCCGTTCCGTCATAATGAATGGCGGCAAAGCCACACACCGTTCCGTGCGCCTGGTGCATGCCGTCCAGCCGGAACGCTGGCTCGCGCTGGCGAAGGAAACGTTCACCCGCGAGAGGTTTTCGTCTCTCACGAGCCACGAATCACCAATCGCGAATCACGTCGTTTTACCGGGGGTCCCCGGAACGCCCCGCGTTCTGGGGTGGTTACCCGGAACAGTCACTCGAGTAGAAACGCGGCTAAGCTATTGAAAACAAACGGACGGGCATACGTCTACCCGGAACGTCCCGGCGCACGCTTCTTTTCGGTTGCCTTTCGCTCCCCGCGGATGCCGCGCCATCGGTCGGCTGCGGCGCGCGACGTGTTCCCGCTGATGTGGAGCGTTCACCGCCGCCAGCGGGATAGCCGCGAAGTTAGGGGCCTATTGCAGCGTGAAGTAGAACATCAGGTCGGCTACTTCGTTCGTGCCCGCTACCTGCTGCCATTCGGTCCACGTGCTGCCGCCGTTGGTGGAAAATTGCGCCTGGTCGTTGGTGGCGCTCCAGACCGTATCCGGAGAGAAGGGCTCGCCGTTCTGGCTGCCGTTCTCCAGCGCGCTCGCCGAATAAGTGCCCGTCGCGGTGAGCACCAGCCGGTAGGTCTGGCCGGATTGCAACGCGACCGGCGTGCTGAATTTGCAGGTCCTCCAAAACGAGAAGGAACCCGCGTTGGGCATGGCCTGTCCCTTGGCCAGGACGGTGCCGGAGCTATTCTGCAACGCCACCCACAGCCCTTCCGCCCCGGAGACCAGGTTTACATCCACCGACACGGCGCTGACGGTTTTGTTCGATCCGCCAACGGTGAATACCTCCCGCACGATGTCGTTCGATCCGCCGATCGCCGCGGTGAAGTCGCCAATGTAGGTGTAGCCGTCGCCCTGATGAAAGCCGTTGGAGTATCCGATATCGACGATCGGCGTGTTGCAGCTATTGCCCGACGCGGGTCCCCAGGTGCTGCCGCCGTCGCTGCTCTTCAGCAACCCCAACTGGTTAGCCGTGAACGTAGGCTGCGCGGGATTCGCCACATTGGGACAGGTGAGGGATGCCGGACTCCAGCTCTCGTCCACGGAAGAAAAATTATCCGCCGGGTCGCTGGCGATGTTGCGGAAAACGATGTGGTATTCCGTGCCCGCGACCACCGAAACCGGCTGCTCAAAACTCAACTTCCGAAAAGTGTTCGCCTGCGTCCGGCACGCTTCCGTGATTGCCCCGCCGCCGCACACCCAAAATGGTGTGATGCCGCCAAGCGGCGTGGCGTTCATGTCCGGCTGGCCGGAACCGTTGTCCGGGTAGACGTTGATTTGCATCTCCGCGCCATCGCCGGAGCCGTAAAGTCCCGCGCCCGTGGTGCACTCGTTGCTCGTTTCCGTTTTGCAGTTGACGAAGTACGGCATCAGAGTATCGACGCTTCCGGTTTGCTGCGCCGTGAACGTGTAGTCCACATATTCCTCCGCGCTATCCAGCGCGAAATTATTCAGCGCGATCATGTTGATTCCGGGCCCGTAGTAAGGCGACGAAGACTGACCAGCCGAAGTGGGCGTAGCGACGTCCAGCGCGAGCGTCACCTGCGCAGTCTGCGGAGTTTCTTCGGAGTCTTTTACCGCAACCGCGATCATGGACTGGCCGGTGGCGGCAGGTGTCCCGGAAATGACGCCTGTCGAACTCAGGGTCACTCCCGCCGGCATCGCTCCAGAAGCCGACCACGAGTAGGGCGCGGTGCCTCCCGTGGCGGCCAGTTGGGCGCTGTAAGGAGAATTGCTGGTCCCATCCGGAAGCTGCGTCGTCGTGATTTCGAGCTGGCTAGTCGTGGTTGGATCAGAAGGCGTGCTCGGCGTGCTGGGATCCGTCGGATTCGTGGGACTCGTCGTGACGGCACTGTGAGGCGCCGTCGTTTCTCCACAACCAATACACATACACCCCAGCGCAAAAATGCACGCAACGATCGCGAGACGATTCTTCATCCACAACTCTCCTAATGGCTCTGGTCTGTGTCCGGTGGAGCGAACTGCTGGGCGGCAATCCGACAGAAGAACGCGCGTGAAGTAACTTCGAACCTACGCGGACTTAAGGTCTATACCGCACTTCGAGGAGGGAAAACACCTGACCTGAGGTACAGGTGAAGTACAAGGGGCGCCGGACAGGGGTAATCACCCGAGTCCGCAATCGCGCACAAATGGCTTACACGCGCGAGGCGGGAGTTGTGGCCAACTTTGCGCAGCTATTGAGCTGTATCGTGCAGCAGGACCACGTCGGAGGTGGATTCGCTGCGAGCAACCAGGAGGCGCTTGCCGTCCGGAGACCAGGTGAAGTATCCGACGTGCTCGGAGGGAAAATTCGTAATCTGGCGGCCCTTGGAGCCGTCGAGCGGCTGCTCCCAGATGTTATCGACGCCGTTGTCTCGAATCGCGTAAGCCACCGCTTTGCCGTCCGGCGTAAAACTCACAAAGGTGCCAGTGACGCGGGGATTCAAATCGAGCAGACGCGGCGGCGTCTTTCGGTCCGCGCCCAGATCGACGAGCGCCAATTTGTCGACGTAGTTCATGGTCGCCAGGTTCGCGATGGAGGCGGCGTACGCCAGCATCTTCCCGTCCGGCGAAAGGCTAAACGCGCTAAAGATCGCGTGAGGCGCGGTGCTGTTCGGCACGGGCTGTGGAGTGCCGCCGTCGATCGGCACGCGCATCAATTGGTAGTCGCTCAAATCGCTGTAATACACGGACTTGCCGTCCCGGGAGCACCTGGCGAAAAAGTTGAGCGATCCCGGAGCAATCTCGATGGGATCAGAGCCGTCGGAATTCACTCTCCACACGCCGATGGAATTCATTCCCTGATGCCCGAGCCACGAAAAAAGAATGTACCGGCCGGCGGCGCATTCGGTAGGGAATACGAACATCGACGAGGGCTCGCTCAACAGTGTTGTACTGTTGCTGCTATCCGGCGAGGTTCGTAGAATCTTGTCGCCTTCTCCGATGATGATCTGGCCGTCGGGCGTCCAGTCGTAGCCGACTACCATCGCCCATTTGGGAACGCTGGGAAGGACCGTAGCGATCCCCTTCCCATCACCCGGCAGATCATCGACTTCTACCTGATTCTGCACCTGTACGGTCGAGAGGGCCTTGCCGTCGGCGGAAACCGAGAGAGTTGTGTAATTGTTCGTGTCGTTGGTGATGGTGCGGAAAGCTCCCGCGGGATAGGACACGAAACCTAGCTGCGCGTGCGAGGGGACCGCGCTTACCTGGAGCGATTGCGAATAGTCGGTGAGCAAGCCCCGACCGCCCGGCAGCCAAGCGACTTCCAGTATCACTTTGTCAGCAAACCGGACAAACGGTCGAGAGCGGCCGTTCGCCAGGTTATACATATCGATTCCGCCCAGGTCTTTCCCCGGCTGGCGCCTGCTGAGCGCGATGCGCTGCCCGTCGGGCGACCATGCCACGTAATACGATCCGTCTGACGAAGATGTATTCAGCAATACTTTCTCGCTGCTGCCGTCGGGGTTGGCGGAGAGAAGCTGCCATTTCCCGACCACTGGATCGTTGAACCGCGCGTAAACCATCCGAGTGCCGTCGGGCGAGAAGCTAATGTTGGTGTCGATGTCCCTGACGATGGCCTGCGGAGAACCGCCCAGCACCGGCGCGCGATACAGATCCCAGGAACTCTGCGTGTTATCGACCGCCTGGCGGAAATAGATGTAATTACCGTCCGGCGAAAATGACAGCGAACCGTAAACCACCGGCGATGGCGGAATCACCTGCGTGTCGCTATCTGTGGGAATATTGCGAAGCCACAGGCTTTCTTTGCCGCCGGCGCTTTGCACGCTAAGAATGAATTTTCCATCGGGAGAAATGGCCGCCGCCTCGGCTTGGCCGGAATGCGTCACCTGAGCGATGGAGAAATTCTCGAACGCTGTTGGCTCCGTGGCGGCTTTTGGGCGAAACAAGTAAATGCCGCCCCAGACCGCAGCACCAATAAGAAGGCCCATCACGCCGAAGAGGATGAGGCGCTTTCGCGAACTTCCGGCAGCGGGTAGAGCCGGAGTGCTGCCGGAAATCCGCACAGAACCAGATCCAGGTTCGGATGCCGGCGCGTAAGCGGGCGAGGATTTTTCCTGCGCTATCGGGGTGCTGCTGCTTGCCGCCGCCGAGTGCCCCGAATCCAGTTCGCGCCGAAGCCGCTTGAGGTCCGCCCTTAGTTCCGCTGCGCTCTGGCATCGCAAATCGCGATTTTTCTCGAGAGCCTTATTGATAATGGTTTCGAGTTGCGGCGGCAGGTCGGGATTCAAACGAACCGGCGCCACCGGCGCACGATTCAGGATCGCCTCGAAAACCACAGCGGACGTGTCGCCGCGGAACGGCAGCGCGCCGGTGGCCATTTCGTACAGCACCACGCCGAAGCTGAAAAGATCCGTTCGCGCGTCCAGATCCTTCCCGCGAGCCTGCTCGGGAGACATGTACGCGACCGTTCCCAGCGCCGAGCCCGGACTCGTCAGTTGCTCATCCGCAACCTGCGTGGCCATGGTGGAGGACGCAGCGAAGGATCCCGTGGAGACGGCTCTGGGCTGCGCGATGACCTTGGCCAAGCCGAAATCTAAAATCTTCGCGTGTCCGCGGGTGGTGACAAAAAGGTTGGCAGGCTTGATGTCCCGGTGAACGATGCCGCGCACATGTGCGGCATCGAGCGCGTCCGTGACCTGAAGGCCTAGATCGAGAATATCCTCCACGTCCAACGGCTTGCCTCGAATCAGATGCTTCAGCGTTTGCCCTTCGAGGAGTTCCATGGCAATGAAAGGTTTTCCATCGGCCTCGTCCACTTCGTAGATGGTGCAGATATTGGGGTGATTCAGTGCCGACGCCGCCAGCGCCTCACGCTGAAACCGCTCGCGAGCGGCGCGATCTCGCGCCAGCTCATCGGGGAGAAATTTCAGCGCAACGTGCCGCTGCAGCCGGAGGTCTTCGGCATCGTATACCACGCCCATTCCGCCGCCGCCCAACATTCCCACGATGCGATAGTGCGAAATGGTCTGTCCGATTAGGGATGGTGACTCTGCCATTGTCCAGCGATCTTACGGTGCGGGTTTGAGGTAAGTCAACGCATCTACATCGATGGGGTCAATCGCTTTATTAGAAGTGTTCGGCGACATCAATCGCGCAGACCGTAAGCAGACCGGCGCAGAACAATTCCGCCGGTTCGCGTGGCGGGCGCCGGAGAAGAGTTTCTCTCTATTTGAAGTTTGGATCGGTTTTCACGTTGAAGTCCATGAACTCCAGCCAGAAGCCTTGCGGATCGGCCACAAACATCGTGCGCACCGTCTTCGAAATAAACACTGGCTCATTGGAGGGACTCGCCGTGTGCAGATGGGCCGCGTGGATGCGGTCGGCCATCACATCGTCGTTTTTGGACATGAAGAGAAAATGCGCCGCGCCGGGATCCTGAAAGTACGGCCGCTTGAAATGCTTGCTGTGGTTCTTGTACTCGATGAGCTGCATGATCACCGGCGAGCCGGGAACCAAGGCCACCGCCAGCCGGAACGGGTTGTGAACGCCGGTCAAGGCCGCGTAGCTGTCATTGCTCATCCAGGACGGGCTGGCCCAAAACCTGAAATCAGGTCCGACGAGGCTCTGGTACAGACGCGCGGTTTTTTCCAGGTTATCGACCACGATGGTCACGCGCGCGCCAATCACGTTGCTGCTGGCCGGAGCGGTGGTGGGCGGCTCGGGTGTCTCTTGCATCAGAATCACGGGATAACCGTCCGGATCGCGAACCATCACCGCGCGGACTTGGCCGGTGACCCCAGGCCAGCCTGTCAAATCAACTGGATCCTCACCCGGAGTGACCACCGGATAGCGCTCGCCTTTCAGCAGCGCGAGCGTTTTATCCAGGTCGCGCACGTACAGCGTCAAGTACGACGCGCCCGGATCGGTCAAAGCCGGATGAAATGGATACCGCGAGATGCCTCTGATCTCGATGGCCTCGATGGTCATTTCCGGACCGCCCGGCGCCGCAGAGGTTCCCGGAATCGGAAGCAGGACCACGCGGCTCACTTGCTTGTACGGGTCTTTCGCGCCCTGCGACAGCGACGCCACGATTTGCAGCCCGCGGTTGCCGAAAAACGGGCGCGGCTGTTCGCGCTTGCCGATGAGTTCGAGCCCGATCAGGTCGTGATAGAAATGCGTGCTCAGCTCGACGTCGGTGATCTGCCGTCCAAGATGCCCGGGACGCAGCACGTCTCCCGGCGGCGCGATTCCCGAGGGAGGCGCATCGAGGGTCGCCCACGAAGTTTGCGCCGAAGCCGTTAGCGTGACCATCAGCAGCAGCGCGGCAATGGCGCTCAGCCCGGATGCCGTTTCCTTCCACCACGATAATGATGATCTTGATCGCTGCACGTGAGCCCCCCAGATTCAGCCGCAAGCCCGAAGCAATGTTCGCGGCGCAAAATCGTTCGAACCGTGCGGCATCATACGCTTCCGGCGTCCTCGCCACAATGCACACCTGTCCCCAGGCAAGCGCACGCCCACCGCGCGGGCGGCCTGTGCAATACGACTCGCGGATTACTGAACCGGTTGAACTGAGCTGCCAGGAAGAATTTGCGCTCAGGCGCGAGCACGCGTTTTCTCAACGTGCGGCGCTAAAGCTGCTTCGGCGCGCTGCACTTGATCCGCGGTGAGGTAATCGCGGGCGTGGCCGGTGCGGCCGTCGCGGATGTGGTCGCGATGGACTTGCGTCTCGGGATCGTAGATCGATCTTGGCGTGCGAACGCCGGGGCGTTCGCGACCCACTTGCCGCGCGATTTCCTTCATGGCATCGAACGAAGTTTGCGAAGATACGACTTCGAGCGTGCGCACCGGCAGGTCAAATCCCAGATACGCGGCCACACCGGCGATGGCCTTGGCCGGGGTGCAGACAATCGCGTCGTAGGAGACGATGTGCGCGTCGCCCGTCGAGCGATGAAATTCGTAGAGCTCCAGCGAGCGGCGGATGGATTCGAGCGCGTCCTCGAAACTGTGCCGGAACATCACCATCGCGGAATGGATGGCGTCCAAGGGATCGCGATGAGTGTAGATCGCGCGCGCGACGCCCGAGCGGCACAATTCTCGTCCGCGCCCATCGAGTGTATGGCATTTCAGCACGACGTGATCGTAGCCTCCCCGCAGCGGATCGATGACTTCGGCGAGATTCTCGTGGTAGCGCGCGCAAAGCGTGGCTTCCGGATACCGTTCTTGAAACAGCAGACGACAGACGTTGAATGACCACGTGGAGGCGCTGCGGGGCATGCCGTTGCACAGGACGATCACGCGCCGCTCTCACCGCTCTGCGGGGCGCTTGCCAGGGCTGGTTCCGTTGGAATTGCAAATTCGCGGTGGTTCACGCAGAAATCAAGCAGCCGGCGGTACGAATCGGGATTTTGCGCGAGCTCCGCAAGCACGGCTTTCGCGTTTTCCTGATTGAAGCATGTGTAGTCTTGCAGCTCCGGACGTTGCGCTTCGCTATCGGCGCCGATGTGATACGTTGCGTGGACGTCTGTAAGAATTAACATGGCGCTGCTAAGCGCCACGAGGTTATAAAGCAGCCCACGCATAACGTATTCCGCTCCGACGCACGCGTCGCTGCGGATCAAGCGCCGGCCAAATTCCACTGGAAACACGAAGCAATCGAATCCCGGATGCAATCCGCCGTAGTCCGATTCGGCGAGCGCTCGCCAACGGCCGTCGAGAGGAAAGCTTCCCGCGACGCGGCGATTGATTAGCAACGAGTCGAAACCCAAATCCAGCAGGCGCGAGATAAATTCGTAGAAATGCGGCATCGGGCAAATATCGGCATTGGTGAAAACGATGAAGGCGGCACTCGACTGCTCGGCCGCTTCGATTCCCCGCTCCAAGATATCGAAGACCAGCGGCAAACGTCGCGGCACATTGAACGCGTGTACGTCCAGAACGGTGCGGTCGAGCCCGCGCGCTTTGCGGAACATTGCCGGAGCGAAATCGCGGTCGTCCGCCAGGTGGACGGAAATGAATTCAACATCGGCTGTCGCGCGCGCCACGCACTTGGCGCGTTCCAGCGCGCCGAACGTGAACCGCTGCGTTGCTTCGCCATTCGATCCCGCGGCGCAGGCGTAGGTGTGCACGACATGCGCGAACCGATAGCGGCGCGGCACGCGCGCGGCGGCCGTGAACTGCTCCACGCGCGGACGCAGCAGCTCCCACAAAGGCTGCCCCGGCTGCTGGCGCAGCACGTTGTCGCAGAGCTGATTCCTCGGCGTCGGCCGCTGCTCGCGGGCTGCGTCCTCCGCGTCACGGGGCGCCAGCGGATACGGTAGCGCCGTCACGCTGCATTCTTCCGCCGCGGGCCGCAAAATCGCAGCAGCATCATTCCTGGTGAAAAGCAAGCTGGTCCCAGTCTGCCGCGCGAGCGCGTATCCGCGCCCATAGAGATACGCGGCGATTTGGTTCGCGGCCCACGCATCTTCTGCATGTATCGCGATCACCCGAATGGTATGCCGCCGGAAGTCCAGCCCTTGGAGCACATCCAACCCCGACCCACCGACGCTGACGGCCAGAAAATCAATCACCGCATCGGGCGGCGCGAATTCGCTCAGGATGCGGTCGAGCGTTCGCGCCGGCACACGCACCCTGGCAAATCCGGGAAATTTCGCTCCGCGAGCCGCGTATTCGGCTTCGGCGCGCGTCGCATTCTTTCCAGACACATGCGAGAAAAGTCCCAAAGGCTCGGTAAAGAATTCCGCGCGTTGCAGGTTCGGATCGGCTACGCAAGCAGCGTGCAGGCACAGCGATTTCTTGCGATTGCGCGTGCACTGGCGAACGAACAGTGGATGCGCCTCTACGCAAATTCCGTTCCAGCCCGCTTGCTCGAGAGAAAGCGTCGCGCTGCGATGCACTCCGTCGAAGGCGCCGACATCGACGAAGAATCCCGCCGGTTGGCTTTCGAGAAGGAGCCAAAGAGGCGCGTCTTGGCCCTCTGCCGCGTAGTGAGTTCTCGTGGCCACGATCGTAACGCCCGCAAAGTGAATGGCGGACGACAGCACCCAAAGCAGTTCCGGTGCCAATCCGCATGAGGGCGAGATCGAGAACGAAGCTAAGAATTTTCTAACACTCGGCGCCGGCTAGGACAAACACGACCCACACAGCGCAACAACGAGGCTTCCCTGCTCCGCTGAAATTATGGGTTGGAGGCAATTCAATTCGGGCAACAGCCGGTGTCGCCACCGCTAGAGGAGATCACACTCGATCGAGCTTTCAATCTCGGGAGCGGTCTAGTGCTCGGATTCAGGGTGGGCGCCCACTGTCTCGTCCGGAACATCGCCGACGCGGCCCTTCACGCGATCGTAGACGCTGTATTGGCAGGTGGAGCCGATGGCAAGGTTATAGTAGGTGGGCACGCCGAGCGCGGTGCGCAGTTCGTCATCAAATTGACGCAAATTGCTGAGCCGGCTCACGCGGACGGGGATCTTCTTCCCCTCATGGGTGAGCAGAAACTTCTGGTAGCCCGCGTCCCAAAGCGTGGTGAACTGCCCTTGCCACATGATGGAGGGGATCACCGTCATCTGGAACTTGCCTTGCGGCAGCTTGCGCAGCTCGGCGCCGCAATCGTACTTCTCAATGCGCGCTACGCCGCCGGAACTCCGCACCAGAAAACCTTTGGAGGAAAGCGACTCGATTTGCGATTGCTCGAAGAGCTTGTTGACGTACCACATAGCTCTTCAGCATAGGGATAGGCCCGTGGTTCTGTAAAGTGAAAAGTATGGTTCCCATTGCGGCGATGAGTCATCCAACGATGTGCAGAGCAAAAACCACAGTATGGCCATGGATGATCCGATTCGCCGTCAGCGCGTAAGAGTCGAAAATCTGCTAAAATCATTAAAATGAGGGGCATGCACGCTTACATGGCGGCATCGCCAGGGCGCGGCGGGATCGGCATTTGCGCCCCAGTCCGGAAATCGCAGGACAGGTGAGATTAGAACGTGACCACGGGTAACTCGTCGACAATCGCGAGCCATACACTCGCCGGCGTCGGAGCAGGCGCCAGCATCCTCGATTGCATTGGCAACACACCCCTCATCCGTTTGGTGCGTGTCGCCGCCGATCTCCCGCACGTTAGCATTTGCGCCAAAGCGGAGTGGATGAATCCGGGCGGCTCGGTGAAGGACCGCGCGGCCTATTCGATGATCCGCGAAGGCGAAAAGCAGGGCAAGCTCAAGCCGGGCAAAGTGATTTTGGACGCGACCAGCGGCAACACCGGAATCGCCTATGCAATGATCGGCGCGGCACTGGGCTATCGTGTGAAACTCTGCCTGCCAACCAGCGCTTCGCCGGAACGAAAGCAGATTTTACAGGCGTATGGCGTTGAGATCGTGTACACCCCGGGTGACGAAGGCACGGACGGTGCAATTCGCCGAGTGCGCGAGATTTATGACGCCGAGCCCGATAAATATTTTTATCCCGATCAATACGGCAACCCGGCGAATCCCACGGCGCACTACATGACCACCGCGCTGGAAATTTTCCAGCAGACGCACGGGCAGATCACCCATTTCGTGGCGGGCTTGGGGACTTCGGGCACGTTCGTGGGCACCACGCGGCGACTGAAAGAGCTGAACCCGAAAATCCGCTGCATCAGCTTTCAGCCGGATTCGCCGTTCCATGGACTCGAAGGGTTGAAGCACATGGCAACGGCGATCGTCCCGCCGATTTATGACGCTTCGCTGGCAGACGAGAATTTGGAAGTGCACACGGAAGATGCGCAGGAGATGGCCAAACGGCTGGCGCGCGAGGAAGGCATTCTGGTGGGAGTGAGCGCCGGCGCAGCGCTGTGGGCCGCGATCCACGTGGCGCGGCGGGTGCCAGAAGGCGAACGCGCGCTGATGGTGTGCATCTTTCCCGACGCGGGCGAAAAATATTTGAGCGAACGATTCTGGAACGAAGAATGAGCGCGGCGCCGCTGAAAATGGGAGAAGAAATCGCGCAGCGGATCCGCGCCCACGGTGTCGAAACTTACCCGCACGAATGTTGCGGGGCGATACTAGGGCGCGACGGAGACGGCGCGCGCGAAGTGGCAGAATTACTCCCGCTGGCCAACCGGCGCGACGATTCGCCGCGCAATCGCTTCGAAGTGACGCCAGAAGATGTCCGCCTGGCGGAAAGAACAGCGCGCGAAAAGAAGCTGGAGCTGGTTGGATGGTATCATTCGCACCCGGACGCCCCGGCGCGCCCAAGCGATTTCGACCGCAATCATGCCTGGCCGTGGTACAGCTACGTCATCGTAAGTATCCAAAAGGGCGTACCCGCGGACATGACCTCGTGGCGGCTGCACGACGATCGCGAAGCCTACGATCCCGAAGCGATTGAAACCGTGATGCGACCACCGGGCGTCTGATTATTGGGGCGATTCATCGCGCGATTTCTGTCCGGCAGGGCACGCGGATTTCGAGAGATCGATCGATTACCAACGGGGAGGAATTTCGGATGGCCGTGAAAGTAATCATACCCACGCCGCTGCGGGCCTACGCCGGCAAGCAGGAAAGCGTGGAACTGCAGGCCAATACCGTGGCGGAAGCGCTTTCGGGGCTGACCAGCAAGTTCGGAGACTTGAAGAAGCACCTGTACACGGAAGATGGCCGGCTACGCAGCTTCGTCAACGTTTACGTAAATGACGAAGATATTCGCTACCTGCAGAAGGATCAGACGCAGCTGCGCGAAGGCGACACGATTAGCATCGTGCCGTCGATCGCCGGTGGCGCCTTTTAGCATTCACATCGGAGAGTGGCAATGGCGACGAAAACAGGAACGCATGCGGGGCAAAAAACTGCGAAACCCGGGGCGTCTCTTTCCAATGAGGAAGTGCTACGTTATAGCCGGCACCTGATCATGCCCGAGGTGGGCATGGAGGGCCAACTGAAGCTGAAGCAAGCTAAGGTGCTGTGCATCGGCACGGGCGGCCTGGGCGCTCCGCTGGGGTTGTATCTGGCCGCCGCGGGCGTGGGGCGCATCGGACTGGTGGATTTCGACGCGGTGGATTTCACCAATCTCCAGCGGCAAGTATTGTTCGGGACGAGCGATGTGGGACGGCCAAAGATTAGCGCCGCGGCAGACCGCCTGCGCAATCTGAATCCGGAAATTCAGATCGATACGTTCGAGGCGCATCTTTCCAGCGACAACGCGCTCGATATTCTAAAAGACTACGACATCGTTGTGGACGGCACGGACAATTTTCCCACGCGTTATCTGGTGAACGATGCCTGCGTGCTGCTTGGCAAGCCGAACGTCTACGGCTCGATCTTCCGCTTTGAAGGGCAAGTGACAATCTTCGGCGCTCCTGGAGGGCCGTGCTACCGCTGCCTGTATCCCGAGCCGCCTCCGCCGGGGCTAGTGCCTTCCTGCGCCGAGGGCGGAGTGCTGGGCGTGCTGCCCGGAATTATCGGCACAATCCAAGCTTGCGAAACGCTAAAGCTGATCATCGGCAAAGGCGAGCCGATGATTGGCCGTCTGATGCTTTTCGATGCGTTGGGAATGAAGTTCCGCGAGCTCAAATTGCGGAAAAACCCGGAATGCCCGGTGTGCGGCGAGAACCGCACCATCACCAAACTGATCGACTATGCCGAATTCTGCGGCATTCGCGGCGAAGAGGCGCCTAGCACCGTGACCAATATTCCCGAAATCACTCCGCGCGAGTTGAAGGCGCGTTTGGACCGAGGCGACGATCTTTTCATTCTGGACGTCCGCGAGCCGCACGAATACCAGATCTGCAATTTGAATGGCCACCTGATCCCGCTCGGGGAACTTGCGCGGCGCGTCAACGAGCTCGACAGCTCGCGCGAAATTGTGGCCCACTGCCGCAGCGGCAAGCGTTCGGCGGAAGCCGTGGATTTTCTCCGCAAAGCGGGCTTTCGCAAAATCTGGAACTTGCAGGGCGGCATCCTGGCATGGTCCGATGAAGTGGACTCAACGGTGCCGAAATACTGAGCACCCTCAATAACGTTGTCAAGAAGCGGCGCCGCTCCAAAAAATCGAAACGCATCACGGAGGAATGAATGGCATCAACTCGCATAGAGATTCGTAACGACGGCTCGATCCGCGTGGAAGGTGATTTCGAGATCGTCGATCAAAACGGCAAAGCTTTCGGGCTAGCTGGGCGGACCAAAGTCGGCCTTTGCCGCTGCGGACATTCCGCAAACAAACCCTTTTGCGATGGCGCCCACAAGCGCAATAGCTTCCAAAGCGCGATCGAAGCTTTCGATCTGCCGCCAGCGCCGCCTGCCCCACCGAAGGCATAACGTCGCCGCTTCAGCGCCGTTTAGGTAGGGCGCGAACGCATCGGTAACCTTTCTACTCCTCGCCTTAAGCAGCCGGCCAGCCTCACGCCGGCTGCCTCATTCTTCGTTTCGCCCTTTCGTTTGAAAAGACAAGAACTTAACAGTCGGGCACGGGGTGTATCAATTCGGCACGGCAGTTGCTCCTGAAATAGAGGGCAGGTGTCAACTCTGGGGGCAGAGTGAGTTCTTCGGGCCATTCTTCGCAGCGTTTTCCGTATCGTACTGTCATAGCTTCGCTGGTCGCCATTCTGACGTATGGGGCGATTCTCTGGGGCCTTCGCGAGTCGTCTTACGCTGCCGATCCGCTGCTAGGAACGTACCTCGATATGGCCGGCAGTCTGATCGCGTTTACCTTCGCGGCCAACGCGATGATGCGTTTTCGGGGAACGCACGATCGTATCTCTCTGATCCTGGCGTTCGGTTTCGTACTGGCTGGACTTATCGAAGCGGCCATCGGCATGACTTTTTACCGTGGGATCGAGATGGCGCCCGGCCATTCCACGGAGATTTCGCTCGGATGGTTTGCCGGGCGAACGCTGCTCGGCGTGGTGCTGCTGGTGGCTCTGGTGGTGGAAAAGCGCGTTCCGGTGGCGCGCGAACCCGGCAAAGAAATTGCGGCGGCCACCATGATCGTCGGCGGGATCGCGTATCTGACCAGCGCGTTTTATTTCATGCTGCCGCGCGTTCCGAAGATTCATCCGCACACCCTAATACCACGTCCTTGGGACCTGCTGCCCGCGGCGATCTACGTGGCCGCTACCATTGGATATGGACGCCGATTGCGAAAAGCGAATACTTGGCTGGACAGATCACTTTTTGTGGCGGCGGGATTGAACGTAATCTGCCAGATCACCATTAGCCAGTCGCAGCACATGCTCGATGCCTGCTACACACTGGGGCACGGGCTGATGGTGCTCAGCTATGTGGTGGTGCTAGGAGGAACACTGCTCGATAATGCGCAGCTTTTCGATCAAGTGAGCCGCCTGGCGGCATCGGATTCGCTGACCGGCTTGGCGAATCACCGGCGCATGATGGAGGTGCTCGAGAACGAGATCGAGCGTTCGCGGCGCACCGGCCGGAGCTTCGCCGTCCTGCTGTTCGATCTGGACGGGCTGAAAAAGATTAACGATAAGTATGGGCATTTGGTGGGAAGCCGGGCGATCAAGCGAGTTGGAAACGTGCTGAGCGGCACCTGCCGCGCAATCGATACTCCGGCGCGGTATGGAGGAGATGAGTTCGCGCTGGTGTTGCCGGAATCGGGCGAGCGGGAAGCGGAGCAAGCGGCCATGCGCATTTGCGAACGCCTGCAAAATGACGGTGAAGAGCCACGTTTGGCGATCAGTGTCGGGCAAGCCGTGTATCCGATGGACGGCACCACCATCGAGCAACTTTTGAGCGCGGCGGATACGGCGCTCTACGACATGAAAGGCCTGGGTCAAAAAAAACTTCGCCTGCGACACGCGACAGCAGCTTGCCTCTAAATCAGGAAGGGGGACCGGAAATGCCACTGGGGATTGGGAACCCAAAGGCTTTTACCGCACCACGCAGGGAGACACGCATTCCGATGGAAGTCGGGGTGCGGATCAAAGGGCAATCGACCGTGCAGGAGATGGAGACCACGTTCACTGAAAATGTCAGCTCGCACGGCGCGCGTATCTGGAGCGCGCAGCGCTGGAAGATCAACGATCAACTGATCATCAGCACGCTGCCAGGCTCGTTCCATTCCACGGCGCGGGTGGCGTATTGCCAAGCGGTGAGGGGAACGGGATATGCGGTGGGCCTGGAATTCGTGGAGCCCAAGGGAAGCTGGGTTGTTGACGGAACGCTCGAAAATTGAAGGATGGTCCGATGGCTCTTCCGGGCGCCAAAATTCGGCCGCGGTGACTCGTTTGAAAATCGGTGGCGGCGATCCTCTACTGCACGAACCCGACGTTCGGTTCCGGCCCCGGCCCAGGACCCTCCGGAAGGGTTCCGAATTGCGCCTCGTAACGCGCTATATTTTCCTGCAAAGCGCGGAGCAATCTTTTCGCATGGCGTGGATTCAGAATCAGGCTTGCGACCAGTTTTCCCTGCGGTACCGTCGGAAACAAATATACAAAATTTAGAGTGAACTCCTCTGCGTTGTGGTGAACCACCGCCAAATTGGAATATTGGCCGAGAAGTTCCTTCTCATCGGCCTTGATCTGCACTTGCTGCTGTTGCGGTTTCGCCGGTTCGGCCATCGCCTTCTCCTCGATTGCGGCTGAAACAAAACGACCAGTCACTATAGCAGAGCGGGATTGCGCTCTGGATTGTTTTTCGGGCAACCGGGTGCTTGCCCCGATTGACCGCAAGCGGTAGTTAAGCGTAGTTTATGGAATGAGTTTAGTATGGTTAACATGAGCCGTCGTACATGAACTTTCGATCGCGCAAAGATGCGGGTGGTCCCGTTCGTCCTACCGACCGGCCGGCCGTCGATTCCCCGCTGGCCAACGATCTGGCCGGTTTGCTTACGCACGAGGACGCGGACCGCGCGCGCGACCGCTGGCAAGTGAACCGCGCGCGCTGGGCGGAGCGCCGCTCCAGTGTGCGCGGAAGGCTATGGGTGCTGTGGCTCCTTGTAGGTCCAGGCGTATTGGTATTCTTGGGCGAAAACGACGCACCCAGCATGCTCTCCTATTCGGCAACAGGAGCGCAATTCGGGATCGGTTTTTTCATTCCGTTCGTGGTGCTCACCTTTGCCATGGGACTGGTGGTACAGGAAATGACCGTGCGGCTGGGCGCGGTAACTCATCGTGGCCACGCGGAATTGATCTTCGATCGCTTCGGAAGATTCTGGGGATTCTTCTCGATGGGCGATCTGGTGCTGGGAAACTTCCTGACACTCGTCACGGAATTCATCGGCATTCGCGCGGGACTCGGATTTTTCGGGATTCGGCCGGGCGCGGCCGTGGGTGTAGGAGTGCTGGTGGTCTTTGCCGCGATCACCACCGGGCGCTATTGGACGTGGGAACGAATCACGCTGGGTCTGGCCGTGTTTAACGGGCTGTTCGTCCCGGCGGCGATCCTGGCGCGTCCCCGTTGGTTGGATGTGGGTCACGCGCTTTTGACGTGGACCCCCTTGCCGCATGGCAGTGGGTTCAACATCATGGTTCTGATGCTGGCGGATATTGGCGCCACCGTTACGCCATGGATGATTTTTTTCCAACAGAGCGCGGTGGTGGATAAAGGCATGCAGCCGCGCGACATCCCCGCAGGTCGAGTGGACACGCTGCTGGGCGCGCTGCTCGCGACCGTGTTCGCCATCGCCGCGATTCTTGCCACCGCGCCGCTCTTCCATCATGGCATCGATGCTTCGCAATTTCAGGCGGCGCAGTTCGCGCAGGCGCTGCAGCCATGGATCGGCCACGTGGGCGCCGCGCTTTTCGCGCTGGGCATATTCGAAGCCGGAATCGTGGCGGCCATCGCGATTTCCACGTCTTCCGCGTACGCGTTCGGCGAAGTGCTGCGGACGGGACACAGCCTCAACCGACCGATGCGCGAGGCGTGGCCGTTTTACGCGATCTTGCTGGGATCGGCAGCAGTGGCAGCGGGCTTGGTGCTGATCCCGCGCGCGCCGTTGGAGTTCATCGTGCTGATCGTGAACGTGGTGGCCGTTCTGGCCATGCCCCCGGCGCTGGCGTTTCTAGTGCTGCTGGTCAACGACCGTGAGGTCATGGGCGATGCGGTGAACGGCTTCTGGGAAAACACCGCGGCGTTGGTCGTGACCGTCATGCTGATCATTGCGGGCTTGGGGTTCGGCGTGGCTACCGTATTTCCCAACTGGATGAAATGACGAGGAAGCGTGCCAATGACCAATGATGCGGGGGAGCGAATGAATCCGAATGACGCAACGCCAGAAGCAGTTGAGCCACGGGAGCAAACATCCAGCACTCCGGAGCTCGATCCGCTCGCTGTGCTCTCGCTTCTTGAGGCCGATCAGCTGGTGGCCGCCAAGCAGCGGACACATTTCGGCAGGCGCAATCTCTCCGCCGGGACGCGACTCTTGCTGTGGGGGTTGCGAATCTACGTGGTGATCATGCTGGTGCTGGTGGTGATTTCAGCGTTTCGCGTGATCCATCCCGGTCCGTAACATGGCCGAACAGAGTGTCCCGCGTTACGAGCCTCGCCCGCGATTCGTTGGGAATCCAAGAGGGAGTGTGCGAAAATTTCCAACCTGAAGGAATTTCCTCGGGAGGAAACTCGGCGCCGCGGATGGCCCCTTCACAAAAGAAATTCAAGCCTGCCGGAATAGCGGTTCTGATTGCTGTTCTAACCGCCATTTTCATAGCGCTGGGATTTGCGGTGAGCAACTGGAGCACCATGGCTAAGGCTCGCAAGCTGAAGAATCCGGTGCCAGCCACGCCGGCCGTCCTGGCGCAAGCGAAACAGCTTTACCAGCTGCACTGCCAGAGTTGCCACGGAGCGAATGGTGACGGGCACGGCGAAAAAGCTCCGGAGCTTTCCGTCGCGCCGGGCGATTTCACGGACGTCTCGAAAATGCGCAGCGTCTCCGATGGGGAGCTGTACTGGCAAATTACTTACGGCCGCCTGCCGATGCCTGCTTTCAAGGACAAAATCGACGAGCAGGGACGCTGGGCGCTGGTCGATTACATTCGCACTTTTTCGGAGAAGACGCCGGCGACTTCGTCGACCGGCGCGTCCTCCGCAAGTGCCACGTCAAACCAATAAGATTTATCCAAACCGGGTTTACCGCACGTTGTTTACTGCACCTTGGCGAGAGCGTCGGAAACTTCCTTCATATCCGGAACGGTGGGAATGTCGTAGTTTTTAAACCAGGCAACTTTGCCTTGCCGGTCGACGATGGCGATGGCGCGTCCTGTAATGCCCTTGTCGGCGAGATAGACGCCAAATTTGTCGCCCACCGCGCCGCGGGGCTGAAAATCGGCGAGCAGCGGATACTGAATATGCATTTTCTCCGCGAACGCCTTGTGCGACCAAAGGCTATCCACACTGATGCCGAGCACCTGCGCGTCAAGCTGTTCGAAGCTCTTCATCTCGTTCACGAAGCAAACGTGCTCGTTGGTGCAGACCGGGCTCCAGTCGAGCGGATAGAAAACAATCACGACGTTCTTCTTGCCCTTGAAATCCGATAGTTTTACTTCCTTCTGATTCTGATCTTTCAGAGTGAAATCCGGAGCGGCTGCCCCCACGGAAATGGCCATGCCCATCCTCCTAAGTCGCTGGCGAAATATAGTTTGTGCAGAAGAAAATCGCGATCTTCCGGAAACATGATAGCCGAAGCGGTGGGCGCGAACAAACGCGACGTTCAGCGGCACAAAGCTGCGGGGAACAACCCGGCGGCCCGGATTCGAGTAATCCGAGCCGCCCGGAGCGAAAACGTCACACCGCGGAAGCGCTACTTGCCGGCCGGAGCGGAGGTCTTGACCGGATACGCTGCGTCGTAGAGGCGGACGATCTCTTGCGTGAGGTCGATTTGATTGGAGGCATAAATCACCGGCGTCTGCTGCGACGACGTGTCCAAAACGACGGAGTAGCCATGTTCCTTGGCGTACTTGTCCAACACGCTCATCATTTTGCGGCCGATAGTATTCACAGCGTCCTGTTGGGCGTCCTGGTAATCGTCCTGATCGTCTTGTTGCTTACGTTGCAGCGTGCGGCTCAGGCGCTGCCCCTGATCGGTGAGGCGCTCGGATTCCTCCGCGCTCAACGTAGTGGCGCCTGTCTGCAACCGAGTCTGAATGTCCTGGATCTGCTTCTGGAGATCCTGTAATTCGGCGCGGCGCGGGGCGAACTGCGACTGCAGTTCGGAAAGCGCTTGTTTGCCCTCCCCCGTATTCGCAATCGCCGCCTGAATGTTGATGATGCCGACTTTGTTGGCTGCGGGGGCTGCCGACTGCGCCCGGACCGCAGGCGTCATCAGCACTGCAGCCACAATTGGAACAACCGTTCGGATCTTCATTCTCACTCCTTGTCGCTCCTTATGCGAATGGTGCGGAAAATTGCAGTCAAATTGAAATGCGCGATTATAGCGGCGCGGCACAGCACGGTCAATCGGATTCGCCTTGTTGCCAAACGTTCAAACGCCTGCTTCGAACGTGTTCCGCTGGACGCATCCATTCCCCGTCGCGCGCAATTTCGGGCTTGGCCGCAGGAACGAACTCGCCGCTAAATTCGCACTGAAATTCAGGCCGCTGGGGCCTTCGCACCGCCAAATTTATCGATGCCTTCACAGCGCCAGAAGGTTTGCCCGCAATTTCCGCAATTGCCGGATGGAATCGGCATCAGCGGGGCAACGGAATCAATAACAGGCGGTTATTGTCGGGATCGACGACGGCTGCCAAATTCAGCTTCGGATCGATGGCCACGGCGTTTGCTCCCAGCACGGGGGTCGACGTCTGCGCGCCTCCCAGTGCAAGCACGGACCGAACCTGAGGACCGGTGCAGGCGGGAACCGAACTGCTCGGCGGGCAAACATACGCGATGATCGACATCGTGCGGCTCGGTCCATTCACGGTGACTAACGTGCTGGTCTGGTAGTTGTAATCGAGCGAAGTCGGCGCAATTCCCACCGCTACAGAGGTAGGAAGGAAGGTGGCCGGATCGATGACCGATATCTCGTTTTGCAAGCTATCCGCAGTCAGGAATACCTGATTAACCGGATCGAAGATGATGGCGCTGGGGTTTTGCAGCACGCCGGTAATTTCCGCCGTCTCCGTGTCGGTGGATAAGTTAACGATGTCCACGCTGCTCGCCTGCGAGGCGGTGGCTACCGCGGCGTAGTTGACATAAGGATCGATGGCCACGGCAACAGCGCCCTGGTCTACAGTGACATTGCCGGCAGCCGTGGTGGGCGTGGGAATCGTGGGCACGGAGAAAGTGCTCAACGTGCTGGATGTGAACGTAGAGCCGTAATTGGCGCTGGTGACGGCCGCAGTTGAAGTATCGGGGTCAATAGCCACGCCCGTTGGACCGACGCAGTTCGCGCCGCACAAGGTCACCGTCGCCGGCGTATTGACACCCGTTTCGTCGATCTCCGTGGCGTTATTACTGCCGCTGTTTGCCACCACCGCCATTCCCGAGGTGGGGAGAACAGCAACACCGGCCGGCGCGTTTCCAACCTGCTCCGGCGAATAAGGCAACTCGCCAACCGCGCCTTCCGATAGCGGCGCATCAGCGCCTTCCGCGAGCGATACGAGAGAGGCGGTGTTGTCGCCTGAGTTGGTGACCACGGCAAGATCGCGATCGGTATCGATGGCCACGCCAACGGGCGTTTGTCCCACTGGAACGGTCTGCACCACGGTGAAATCTTCAACGTTAGAAACTTGTTGAGCGGGACCGACCACGTCTAGCGTGTAGCGCGTTGCCGATCCGAGCATTGTGGCTGGAACCGTCGCGGTCAGCTGGCGGCAAGGGCCACTCGCGCATCCGGCGGTGAGCAAAGGCTGCTGGTCGAGGCGTACCTGTGAACCCTGTAGAAAATTCCCCGTCACCGTGATGGTCTCGGGCGCGCTAGAAGTGAACGTGGTTCCTTGGCTCGTCTCCACAATCTGCATCGAATTGAGAGCACCGCCAAGAGAAAGAATCGAGACGGAGTTGGACCCGGCGTTCACTACCACGGCCTGGTTGGTGATGGGATCGACGGCGACCGCTTGTGCCGCGGTCGAACCGGACAAACCGGAAACGTTGGCCAGCAGCACTCCGCTTTCCAAATTCACTACCGCCGCGGTTCCGCTGGCGACGGAGACACCAATATCCTCGAGTGGATTCACGGCGGCGGCGCCATAGCCGATCGCGCTAAATGGAGCACCCGTGCATGGGGTCGTGGGGGTGGCCGGTGGATAACATGGGTTCGTTACCGTGACAACGGAATTATTCAGAGGGCTGAAGGTGCTCAGCGTTCCGGCGGTCGGATCGCTGAGAAAAACCTGGTGCGTCTCGGGATTAACGCCGATTCCTTGAACTGTTGTGGATACAGAGAGAGAGCCGATTACCTGCGGCACGCGGCCAACGTCGACGCCGGCGACCGGGTCGCGGCCTAGATCCACGATTCCAATGGTTCCCGAGCCGCCCGGAGTGACAATGGCCCAGTTGAGGCGCGGATCGATACCGACGGATGGATGGGGCCCTGTGCTGTACGAAAGAATTGAGCTGCTTCCGATGGTTTGCACGATAGAAAGGACCGGCTTCCCGCTGACGTCCGAGACATCGAGCACCGTGGCCTGGTTCGCGGAGGCATAAGCAACCAGCGCGCGATGCACAACGGGAGTGACGCCCGGAACCGGTTGGGCCGACATCGGATTGACGCCGATTGAGATGGGCAGAGACGGCGGCGTTCCAGAGCCGATCGACACGGAAATCGTGGTGGTGCTTTGCGTGGTCAAATCAATTCCAGTGACCGTCTGATCGGCGCTATTTACCACCAGAGCGACCGGGTCGGGAAGTTGGTCGTCCACGGCAACCCCGGTGGGCTGATTGCCCACGGCTATATTTCCGATCGCAGTGTCAGTGGCGAGATTCAGGAGCGTGACGTTGGCGCTCCCGGTGTTGGCGATCACCGCGATTCCATCAGCTTTATCGACGGCTACAGCCGTGGGATCGGTCCCAACGCCGATGGGTCCCGCTACCGGTCCCGTCCCGATGAGACTTGGGGTCGGCGTAACCGCCAGATTGATTCCAGCGACAGCCGAAACGCCCGCGTTCTTAAGAACGATCGGGTACAGACCGGCGGTCGGCACTGCTGATCCAGACAGGGGAAAAGAAAGCTGCCGGCTGCTGCTCAGCGTCCACGTACTCAATGGAACGCCGTTGAAGCTAGGAGTGGTTTGGTTGAGATTTGCCCCCGAAAAGAACCCGCCGGTCAGCGTCACAGTTCCTCCCGTGGATTGCGATACGTTGTCGGGCAGTGACGCGACCAAGGCGGGCCTGGTGGCGAACAGCGTCATGGTTTGCGGAACGGCGGTGGTAAGCGTCCCATCCGGCGTCTGAACGGTTACTTGCAATGGTCCTGCTTGCGCCAGGAGCGATTCGGGAATCGTGGCGCGAATCAGAGTGGTGCTGAGCAAAGTTGTCGGCACCGCAACGGGCGTCTGGCCATTAGGACCGACGAAAACATCTTCCGTTGACAAAAAGTTCGTGCCGGTTAGATAGATGTCCTGCTGCGCCGAGCCCGCCGCTGCTACAGTCGGGTCCATGCTGGCGACCGTGGGCGCCGTTGCGGCCACCACGTCGACTGTGGCTGTGGCTGTTTGCGTTGGATCAGCCACGGAGGTGGCCTGAATCGTGACGGCCGAAGGGGGCAGCGATCCGGGCGCGGTATAGGCTCCGCTACCGGTAATCGATCCAAGACCCGGGCCCCCGCAGGTTAAAGCAGTGGAGCCCGCGGAAGAGGTGCAGAGCGCCCAATTCACACCGGAAGTTCCGGGGCCAGCGACCGTCGCGTTGAACTGGTACGTCTGACTGGTGCCGATAGTGGCCGTTGGCGGCGTGATCGTCACCGTATACCCGGACTTGATGATGAGTTCGAACGTTCCAAAGTAGGTCTGGTTGACGCAACTGGTGGCAACGGCGTAGGCAACATTGGCCGAGGGCACTTCCGCGGGGGCCGTGTAAAGACCGGTAGGACTGATGGTCCCGTAGCCGGTAAGCGGCTTCGAAACAGTGGGAACGGGGCATTGCGTAGTGCTGTATCCCTGGGTGCAATCGGTGGGCGGGGTGGTGGGCACCCCTGCCGAGTTGGTGACCGCCGAAATCTGCAGGCACACCTGCCAATAGACGGTTTGCGCGGTGATTCCACTGACGGTAGAGGCCAGTTGTACCGACCCGTTCACCGGCACAGGAAATCCGGTGTTGGCGGCGCTCGGCCCGGTAATGGTGACCGCGACGGTGGTGGAATTGCCCCCGCAACCAGCAATGCATACGGTGAAGATAATCACCGCGCTTAGAACCCACGCTTTCATGCGCATTCCCCCTGGCGTCTCACTCGCTTTCGCCGCGCCGTCCCAAAGCCGCGCCTTTGCTTGCCCATGGCCACCATGTGAAGCCGCATCAAAATGTTCTGCTCACGGCAAAACGCAGCGCCGTCGGCGCTTCGAACAAGCTGGGCGGAATCGTTTGCGTTGATACCGCCTGAAGCAAAATCTCCTGCAGTTCCGGTGTGACCTGCGTGTTGTAAACACCCAATGCTTGCAGCGCCTGCCGAACCGCGGGCTCCACGAAGTATCCGCCCAGCGGTGGCGCGATCACGCGATTCAAACGCAGGTAATTGTAAGCGTAATAGATGCGGAACGGCGCCTGGATGATCGGCAACTGGAAGTCAAGCTCGATGCCCGCTGAAGTATGCGGCCGGAAATTCGTGCCAGCCGCGATGGGCAAATTTGTCGGGATGTGCACGCAGGGCGCTCCCGGTGTGCAAGGAAAGTCTGGATTAGGATATTGCTGCTGCAGCGGCGCAACGGCCGCTGGATCGAGCGCCAACTGCGAAGGCCGCAGAATTCCGCTCAGTCCAATGTCGTTGAAGAACGTCAACTCCACGTAATTCTGATAAATCGGAATGCGGTACTCGATGTTGGAAACCGCCGTCAAATCGCCGCCGGGCCGGCTGGGTACGAACTCGAGGACGTTGATTGGTACGCTTTCCGTCGCCGGCCGGCCCTGATTGAGCAGCTGCGGGTTGGTAAACGTCACGTCGACGGTGGTCGCCGAAGGAATGTAAACGAATGGCGAAATAGTATAAAAGTCGAACCCGCGGACGTCTTGTTCGCCGCCCAAATAGAACCGGTTGTTGGGAGGAACGTCCTTGCCTCCGTAGCCGGTGATCATGTTGCTTTGGAAATTGAACGCGAATACGTTCCGGTGATGATACATCGGGCGGTAATACTTGAACTGGACGTTCTGGCTAAGGGTGTTGACGTTGCCGCCGAGCGGTCCGCCCTCGAAGCCCGCTCCGTAGTAGAAGCTTTTCCCGCGCGTCGGGAATACTGGGCTATCGACGCTGCTGTACGTGATCGTCGGCATAACCTGGCTCTGCAGAATGCCGTCCAAGGCGTTCGGTCCGGCCAGGCTCGTAAATTTCGTCAACTCGAACAGCAGGGTGGCCGAAGAACTGAAAGAAGTAATGTTGGTTGTGGAAAACGTATACGTGAGGCCGACGCGCGTGAAGCCGGCCTTGGAAAGTTTGCGCAGCGGATAGCTCGCGAAAAGCGTGAAGCCTTTCGAGTCAGTATTGTAGTTTTCCTGCAGCGCCGGATTGATCGCTATTTGCTGCCCAAACAGCAACCCTTCCTGCCGCGCGGTGTTGTAGTCAAATTTGTCGTAGAACACCGTGAAACCGGTGGAGATCGGGCGATCGAAAAGATACGGCTCGGTGAACCCGAATTGCACGTCGTTCTGGATGTTGCCGATCTGCGCGGAAAGCGTGAGCGTTTCACCCAGCCCCAGGAAATTGTTGGTCTGGTAGGAAGCTCCCACGAACGTGCCCGCGAGTCCGCTGACGCCGCCCGAGAAGCTGATCGATTGCTTGCCCTTTTCCTTCAGCTTCAGGGTGATGTCGACGGTCCCGTTTTTCACGTTGCGCTTCAACTCCGCGTCTTCAGGCTTGATCTTGTCGAAATAGCCCAGTTGATTCAGCCGGAGAATGCTGAGCTCCCACAGGCGATTGTTGTAGATCTGCCCTTCGTCGAGAAGCAGTTCGCGGCGGATGACTTTGTCGCGCGTGGTGGTGTTGCCGACGAACTGAATGCGGCGCACGAAGTACTGCTTTTCTTGATCGAACTGCAGCGTCAGGTTGACGACCTTTTTGGCGTCGTTTACGTCGAAAAGCGGCTCCGGCGTGAAATCGATATAGCCGTATTCGCCGTAGAGTTTGCGGTAGGTGTCGAGCGACTTGCGAATTTTGTCGGCGTCAAAAATATCTCCCGGCTTCAGCGGGAAAATTGCTTTCAGATAGGCCGGCTTGAAAATCAGTCCCTGATCGGGATCGGAGCTGCGGAACGTCAGCTTCCCCATCCGGTACTGCGCCCCTTCGTCGATGCTGATGGTGATATCCGTGGCCTTGCCGTGCTTGGCGCCCACAATGGGCCAAGGGCCGGGAATGCCGCCCTTGTTGACGTTGACGGTCTTAACGTTCGCCACGTTCACGTTTACCTTGAAATAGCCGTGGTCTTGATACAAGCCGCGGATGCCGACTTCCAAATCTTCGTTGAGCTTATCCTCGTCATACGTCTTGCTCATGATGGGAATAAACGTGAATTTCAGCGGAATCGCAATCGGGCGGTCGTTGTGCATCGACCAAATCAGCGTCTTATCCGAGAAAGCTTTGTTGCCGATAAACCGGATTGTGCCTACTTTGACCTTTGGGCCTTCATCAATGATGAACGTCAGCTTCACCGCGTTGGTAGCGGCGATCCGCTCGTAGGTGGCTTTGACGGTGGCAAACTGGCGGCCGTGCGCTGCCAGCAATTCCTGAATCACCACCTCCGCGTGCTTGATCTTGGTGGGATCGAACTGGCTTTCCACGGTCATATCGACATGTTCTTTTTTGTAGGCGTCCAGAATATCGGACTCGGTGATTGATTTCTCGCCCTTGTACTCGATGCGCCGAATGATCGGCCGCTCCGTAACGTGGAAAATAACGATTTTGCCGTTGGGATTATCCGGATCGCTTTGCACTTCCAGGCGGATATCCTCGAAAAATTGCGTGTTCCACAGGGCGCGATAATCGCGGTCCAGCGCATCCACGCTGTACGGATCGCCGGGACGTGAAAATATGCGCGCCAGCAGCGTATCCCGCTGGATGCGCCGGTTCCCTTCGAAAAATATCTTGGTGATGATGTACTGCTGAGTGGGCGGCGGCGCCTGCTGTGCCCACGCCTGCAGCACCACCGCAAAGCAAAGCAGGGAAACGACCACCAGGTACTTCGGTGCGCGCGAGAATACACTTCTAGTCGCGGCCATAGACCTAGTCAAGGCCGCAGTCCCCGCACAAAATGGTGTGCTCCCCTGTGCCGGGTTTGTTTGATCCGGCTCGCGCGAGTAGGATTCTTAGTGGGCTACCGGGGTTGCTTCCGCCACGGGCCGGAAGGCCAAGCCCTCGCCGGTGAGATAAATCTCCAGCGAAGCAGGCCGCTGCAATCCGCCCTGGATCAAAGCTTCGGACAGAGGATCTTCGACGTACTTCTGCAACGCGCGCCGTAGCGGCCGCGCACCGTAGTTTCGGTCTGTGCAGGTTTTCTCGAGAATCCACTGACGCGCCTCGGGCGTCAAGACGATCTGCACTTGCCGGTGCACCAGCGTGTCGTTGATCTGGCCCACCAGCAAATCGATAATCCGCAGCAGGTCGTCATCTGTGAGCGAATTGAACAAGATAACCTCGTCCAACCGGTTCAAGAACTCCGGATTAAACGCTCGCTTGACCTCGCCCATAACCATTTCATCCTGGCTCTTCGCCGCGACCAAGTGGTCCGTGGACTGGAATCCCAAACCGGACTGCTTCTGTAGCTGCCTCGCGCCAAGATTCGAGGTCAGGATGATAATGGTGTTGCGGAAGTCTACAGTATTGCCCAGCCCATCTGTCAATTGTCCGTCTTCAAAAACTTGCAGCAGGATGTTGTACACATCGGGATGAGCCTTCTCGATTTCATCGAGCAAGATCACCGAATACGGAGTCCTGCGCACGCGTTCCGTCAGCTGGCCGCCCTCTTCGTATCCCACATATCCCGGGGGCGCGCCGATCAGCTTCGACACCGAGTGCTTTTCCATGTATTCCGACATATCGAAGCGGACCAGCGATTTTTCGCTGCCAAACAGGAACTCCGCCAGGCGCCGCGCCACTTCCGTCTTGCCGACGCCGGTGGGGCCAAGGAACAGGAAGCAGCCCACCGGGCGTCCCGGTGCTTTCAAGCCAGCACGGCTGCGCCGAATGGCACGAGCCAGCGCGGTAATCGCGCGATCCTGGCTGATGACGCGCTTGTGCAGTTCCTCCTCGATGCGCAGCAGCTTCTGCTGCTCGTCTTCCTTAATCGAGGTGACCGCGATGCCTGTCCAGCGCGCCACCACTTCTTCGATATCTTCGCGCGTGACGATGCCCGTGGAGGAATCGTCGATCTTCAGCTTCTCGCGCAGTGTGCGCAGATGCTCTTTTTCCTTGCGCTCTTCTTCGGAATAGAATCGCGCCTTCTCGAATTCGTGATTGGCGATAGCCGTTTCCATGCGGTGGGTGATGAACTTCACGCGCTTCTGCACTTCGGACACTTCATCCGGCAGCATGGCCTGGCGCAGCTTCACGCGCGCGCCAGCTTCGTCCAGCAGATCGATAGCCTTGTCCGGCAGAAAACGGTCGGGGATATACCGGTTCGAGAGATACACCGCGTAACGAATCGCGTCTTCGGTGTAGCTAACGGCATGGAATTTTTCGTAGCGGTCGCGCACGCCTTGCAGCACGCGGATGGCATCATCCTCGCCCGGCGCCGGAACCTTCACAGCCTGGAAGCGCCGCTCCAACGAACGGTCCTTCTCAACCGACTTGCGGTATTCGCCTGGAGTGGTCGCACCGATGCACTGAATCTCGCCTCGGCTGAGCGCTGGTTTCAGAATGTTCGCCGCGTCCAAGGAGCCTTCCGCCGATCCCGCGCCCACTAGCGTGTGCAGCTCATCGATGAAAACGATCGCGTTCTGGCTCTCCATCAACTCCTTCATGATGGTTTTCAGGCGCTCTTCAAATTGGCCACGGTATTTCGTCCCGGCCACGATCAGCGACAAATCAAGCGAGAGTATCCTCTTGTCGGCGAGGAACGGCGGCACGTCGCCATCGGCGATACGCTGCGCTAGCCCCTCCACGATGGCGGTTTTGCCCACGCCTGGCTCGCCTATCAACACCGGATTGTTCTTCGTGCGGCGGCACAGAATCTGGATGGCGCGCTCGAGCTCGCGGTCTCGGCCCACGAGCGGATCGAGCTGGCCTTCCATGGCCGCTTGCGTCAAATCACGGCTGAATTCAGCAAGTAGGGATGCTTCTTTTGGCCGGTTCACAGGCACCTTCTCTCCCGCACTGCGCGCTAGCTCCTCGCGCACAGTGGAAAGCCTCAATCCCCGTTCCTGCAGGATTTCGGCGCCAAAGGATTTTTCTTCGCGCAACACACCCAGAAGCAGGTGTTCCGTTCCCACGTGCTTATGACCGAGACGCTCCGCTTCTTCCGCTGAATAGTTGAGGATCCGCTTGCATTCCTGGCTGAGGGGCACTTCTACCGACGTGGAAATCCGCTCGCGCACGGTGATGCGCGATTCGATCTCTTTGCGAATCGACTCGATCGAGCCGTGGGTCCGCAGAAAGCGGTTTGCTAGCGCCTTGTCTTCGCGCAGCAAACCCAGCAGCAAATGCTCCGTCTCGATATACGGGCTGCCATACTGGCTCGCCTCATATCGAGCGAAGAAAATTACGCGCCGCGCCTTCTCTGTATAACGTTCAAACACGGTTCACCCGAGCCCCTCCTGGTGCGTTTGCCACAGCGCCTGCTGCGTGCGCGACCGAAACCGCGTCGTCCGCAAGCGCATCGGCGCCCAGCGCGAGCTTGCCGTGCTGCAAGGCCAATACACGGTCCGCTCGCCGCGCCAGTATAAGATTATGAGTTGCTAATATCGTGGTCAGGCAGTGCGACCGGTGCAGCCGTTCGATCAGGTCGAACACCGCAGTCGCATTCCGCTCGTCGAGGTCGCCCGTAGGTTCGTCGGCCAGCAACAATACCGGGTCGTTCACCAGCGCGCGAGCAATCGCCACGCGCTGCTGTTCGCCTCCCGAAAGTTCCCCGGCACGTTGTGCCGCGCGATTGGCCAACCCGACTTCCCCTAACCAGGTTTCCGCCGTTCGCAACGCCTCTGCCGCCGGTTTGCCTTGCACCAGCAGCGGGATCGCGACGTTTTCCGCGGCGGTAAAATCCGGCAGCAAATGATGCCGCTGCCAAACGAAACCTACCGACCGATTACGAAAATCCGCCAGCTTCGATTCGGAGAGTGAGAGAAGCGAATTTCCGGCGAAGTATACTGCGCCGCTTGTAGGAGTGTCCAGCGCCGCCAGCAGGTGCAAAAAGGTGCTTTTCCCGGAGCCAGACGGGCCTACGATTGCGACCAACTCGCCCCGTTCCGCCGAGAAGTCAATTCCGTCGAGCGGCACGATCTCCTGCCGACCGGAGTAGTACTCCTTGCGCAGGCCTTCGGTTCGCAGAATCGCACGGCTCGTCTCGTTCGAGCCAGCCTGCGTTTCCTCCACTGCGGTCACCGTACTGGCCAGGCTATTCATGTCTAAAATCTCATACACACTTTAGATGCCGAACTTGGCCGCGCGTATCTCCTTCTCTTACAGAAACCTAATCCAGCCAAGGACAACTCTAAACCCAATCTGTTTCCCAGTTGTACCCCAGATTTCCCTTTTCCCATCACCACCCGTGCCAATTTACGGCACTGTCTCCACTCTGCAACATAGATTTTACCACGCGCGCGTGCCGGGAACGAATCGAAACGCCTATCGAGAAACACTGAATTGCTGATCGAACCGCTTCCGATCTTTGCACGAAGAATGCGGGCTTACCCTCAGTGAAATACACGATTTTAGCCGTTATTCGAACCGCAGAATCTCCACAGGCAAAATGCGCGATGCCGAGCGTGCCGGCAAAATCGTAGCTGCGATGCTGATCGCCAGAGCCGCTGCGGCGATCCACAATGCGTCAAAACCGTTGGCATGAAACGGTACGTACGGAATCGCGTACACTTCCGGGTTCAGGGGAATCAGCCGCCAATGATTCGCCGTCCACGCAATACCATAGCCGGCAATCAGGCCAATCAGGGTTCCGATAATGCTCACCGCCAGCCCTTGTAATACAAAGATCAGACGAATCTGCGCGCGCCGCGCTCCCACCGCCATCAGGACGGCAATGTCGCGGGCGCGATCGCTCACCGTCATGGTCAGCACTACCAAGATATTCAGCCCCGCTACGAAGGTGATCAATCCGATGAACAGCGCGGTAACAAGTTTCTCAAGGCTGAGCGCGCGGAACAGCGCACGGTTTTCCTGCATCCACGTGGTGGAAATATAACCCGGACCAGCTCGGCGCACCAACTCGTTGGCGACCGACTGTGCCTCGTCCAGATTCTTCACGCGCACTTCGAGCAAACTCACCACATTGCCTACTCCCGCCAGCTCCTGCGCGGAATGCAACGTGACAAAAACCCAGTTCGAGTCGTAATCGTAAAATCCGGAATCAAAAATACCTGCCACTCGAAACCGGATCGAACGCGGCACCATCCCGAACGGCGTCAGATTCCCCTGCGGGCTGATCAACGTCAGATAATCGCCCACGGAAATATCTAGATCGTCGGCGAGTAATCGCCCCACAATCAGCGCCGGCACGCCGTCCGCATCCGGCGCGAAATTGGCCGACCCGGCGGCTAGATGTTGTAGCGCGCCATCCACTTTGCGCTCCAGTTCCGGATCGACTCCCTTCAGAACCACGCCGCGGGCGTGGCCTCCGAGCGAAAGCAACACGGTGTCGTACACTGCGGGAACGATCGATTGCACTCCGGGGGTGTTGGAAAGCTTCGCCATCAGCGCGCGGTAATCGGGAATGCCCTCGGGGCTGATCGGCTTTAGGTTCACGTGCGCAGTGACGCTCAGCAGCCGGTTGCGAATCGCTTCGCGAAAGCCGGTGTTCATCGACAGTGCAATCACCAGCGTCATCACACCCGCAGCCACGCCCAGGCTGGCAAGAAGAGTGACCAGGCGCAATACCGGAGGCCGATTGGGCGACCGCAAATATCTCTTCGCCACCAGCCACTCGAACGTCATTTGGATCGCTCATCCGGCGGCAGGCCGGATGCCGATTCTCGCTGTGCGGTCGCTACGACCGCTTCTTCCGCAACTCCCGCACGCAGCAATGGGAACAGAATCACTTCGCGGATAGCGTGGGAGTCGGTCAGCAGCATCACCAGTCGATCGATGCCGATTCCTTCGCCGGCCGTGGGTGGCATGCCGTGGGCGAGCGCGCGGATGTAATCGACATCCACTTCTTTGGGCATCTCCTGCCCGCCCTTTTCCACCTGTTCGCGAAAGCGGCGCTCCTGATCGTCAGGATCGTTCAACTCGGAAAAACCGTTGGCGATTTCCATGCCGGCGATGAACAGTTCGAAACGCTCCGCGAGCGACGGATCATCCTCTCGGCGCTTGGCCAGCGGCGAAATCTCCACCGGAAAATCGTAGATGAACGTAGGCTGCACCAGATGCCGCTCGGCAATCGCTTCAAAGAGTTCGCCGGTCAATTCACCGGCGGAAGTGGTCTCGTCGTAACCGGCCTCATCGGCGCCGGTCGAACGCGCGAATAGGTTGTAGCGTTCTGCCGCCTGGCGGCAGCCTTCTTTCGTGGCAAGTTCGCTCTCGCTCGGAGCGACGCCCGCCGCGGATGGCCAAAAACGGCAAATGGCATGACGCATCGAGAAGCGCTCGAAATGCCCAAAGTCGATTTCGTAATCGCCAAACGGCACTTTTGCGCTGCCGCACACTTTTTCCGCCAGGCTGCGCAAAAGCTCCTCGGTCAAATCCATCAGCGCCGGCCCGTCGCTATAGGCCTGATAAAACTCCAGCATGGTGAATTCGGGCTGATGAATCGCGTCGATGCCTTCGTTCCGAAAATTGCGATTAATTTCGTACACGCGATCGAGTCCGCCCACCACCAGCCGTTTCAAATACAACTCGGGCGCGATGCGCAGATACAAATCCATATCGAACGTATTGTGATGCGTCACGAATGGCCGCGCGGTGGCTCCGCCCAAAATCGGATGCATCATGGGCGTCTCAACTTCCGCGTAACCGCGCCGATCGAAAAATTGCCGCAGCTCGCGAACGATCTGCGCTCGCTTCACAAAAATCTCGCGCGCCTTGTCGTTTCCAATCAGGTCAAGATAACGGCGCCGGTACCGCATCTCGACGTCCGCGAGACCATGCCATTTTTCCGGCAACGGCAGCAAAGCTTTGGTGAGTAGCTGTAGTGTTTCAACTTTGATCGTCAATTCGTTCGTCTTGGTGCGAAAAAGATGGCCCGAAACGCCCACGATATCGCCCAAATCCAGAAGCTGAAATAATTTGAACGCCTGCTCTCCCACCACGTCGAGCCGCACGTAGATCTGCAGGCGCGCTCCATCGCCGGCGATATGCGCGAAGCCGGCTTTTCCGTGCGGGCGCAGCGCCACCAGGCGGCCGGCCACGCGCACGTCCACGTTCTTCGCCGTCAATTCCTCGGCACTATTCGCGCCAAATTGCTCGACAACTTGCTTGGGGGTGTGGCTCCAATCGAACTTGTGCGGATGTGATGGGTGCCCCAGAGCTTCGATTTCGGTCAGTTTTTTGCGGCGCTGCTGATACTGATCGAGCGGTTCAAATTCCAAGGTAAGCCTTTCTTCGATGGGAACCGGCTCCGCCGAGCCGCACTTGAGTATATCGGTCGCATTCGCGAAGCGTCAAGAAACCCTGCCGGGACTTGCAACCGGTGGTATAATCCGCCAGCTAATTGGGGGCGGTGGTGTTTCCTAGGCGAAAGACGCTGTCCACGTCAGCGCGTCGCACGGTTTCGGATGACTGGACCATGGTCCTGCCCCGAGACAAGAGCGAACTGTTCGATATCGTCGTCAGCCGGTGGGAATGCGTTTACGCGATGATGAGCGTGGCGCTGGACGATGCGCTGTCCTTGCGCTCTCGTGGAGAGTTGGTCTGCGCGCGGCAACAAGTCGCGATAGCCGCCGATCTGCTGGAATCCCTCGCCGCTTCGCTGACCGCTTTCTGCGGCACTCTCCAGCAGCGCGGGCGCACCCTTGCGGAACTCCCCGCCGTGAGGCCGTTGAACTCGCAGTTCTTTCGCGGGAACAGGGCGCAAAGCGCTGCCTCGTGGAACGAGATCATTCACCACATCCTCTTCCGCGGCCGGTCCCGATTCTTCCACAAGCTGCGAATACTTTCCGAGATGCTCAACGACTTGGGTCACGAATTTCGGGAATCTGCCGGAGATATCGCCAAGGGCTTGGACACGCAGCCGATCACTTCGTGGCTCACGCTCGACGACCTTCATTACGATTTCAACACGTGCCTGCGCGAAACCGAGGTCGTTTTCAAATCTTTTCTGCGCACCATGCCGGCGGAACAACTGCCGGGGCTCACCAGAGATTTGGATGCCGTTCCGGCGGCCAAGCCACGCATGGCGAAGCCGCGTCTTTCGGGAGCGCCCGCCTAACTTCGCTCCTCGATTGGGAGCTTTCCCCCGCCTGGCTTTTGCCAGTGTTTCCCTGCCCTAAACCCTTCATAGCGGTTGCCGACTGGACGTACGCGCCAATTCCGTCGAAAATAGGACGACGTTCTGACAGTCTCTTGCATCTTAGCGAATTCCATTTTTCGGTCGTCCGCAACTGCGGGCCAGAGGCAAGAGAGCTGTGCTGCAACTGCAAGAAGGGGAAGTACAACTCTTGGAAAGAGCACCGCATCGCAATGATCGATGCGTCCCGGCGGGTAGCGTGACCCGAGCGAGACGAATGGAAACTGGGGAGATACCAGAGCCGGATTTGATCCGGCTGGCCCAGCAGGGAGACGCGGCGGCGTTTGAAGGACTGTATCAACTGCATAACCGCCGTGTGTACTCTTTATGCCTCCGGATGGTGGGGAACACGGCCGAAGCGGAAGACCTGACGCAAGAGGCGTTCCTGCAGCTTTTCCGGAAGATCTCCACGTTTCGTGGGGAGTCCGCGTTCTCCACCTGGCTTCACCGCTTGGCTGTCAACGTCGTGCTGATGAAGTTGCGGAAGAAGTCCGGCAAGGAAACTTCGCTCGAGCAAGTCACCGATCCGGACGAAGAATCCGGAACGCCGCGCCGCGACTTCGGGACCTTGGATGTGCGGTTGAGCGGCTCGCTCGACCGGGTGAACTTGCAGCGGGCCGTGGAACAGTTGCCTCCGGGTTACAAGGCCGTTTTCGTGCTGCACGACGTGCAGGGTTTCGAGCACAACGAAATCGCCGAAATTATGGGATGTTCGATCGGCAATTCCAAGTCGCAGCTTCATAAGGCTCGCATGCGCCTGCGGGATTTGCTTCACGAGACGGTTCGCGAGAAAGCACGGGAGGAACGCCGGGCGGCCGGCGGTTTCAGCAGCGAGGATTGAAACTCATGAGCACGATGGATTGTAGCCAATTCGCGGAGCAGCTGGACGACTGGTTGAGCGGAGAGCGATCGCCTGCCGCGCGCGTACATGCGCGGGAATGCCACGAGTGCCGCGGTCTGGCCGAGGACTTCCTGGCCATCTCCAAGGCCACACGCGAATGGGCCATTGAGGAGCCGGAACCCTCTCCGCGCCTGTGGAACGCGCTGCGGGCCCAGCTGCAGGAAGAAGGCCTGATTCGCGACGCCTCGCGCCAGGCTGCGCCTGCGCCGGTTGTTGCCTCGCGCGTGCCACCGCAAACACGACCTGCCCAGCCCTCCAACTGGCTGGCAGGCTGGTTTCCAGGGCTGCTGCGTCCCGCGCTCGCCGGTGCGTATCTCGCGGCTATCATCGCCATCTCGATCCTGTTTGTAGGGCCGAGCGGGAAGCAGATCGACGATTCGCAATGGCTGGAGAGAACGCAAGTTTCCATCAAACCGCTGACCGCTGACCTGAACTCCGCCGAACGCGCCGTACTTTCGAACGTAACGAGCGCCGATCCCGATCTGTCGCAATCGCTGCATCAGAACCTGGCGATTGTTGACAGAGACATTTCCGAGTGCGAAAAGAACGTCCGCGAAGAGCCTGAAAACGAACTGGCGCGCGATTTTCTGTATCAAGCGTACGAACAGAAAGCGGATCTGCTGGCGGAAATCGCCGATGGCACGGTAAATAACCAATGAATTCTTGCCGTTCACAATGTCTTTCGCGCCGTCTGAAGTTCGCGGGACTGGTGGTTCCCGGGCTGTTGCTGTTGAGCGCGGCGCCGGCATCGGCCGATCGCATCGTGCAGCGTTTTAAGGTGGCCACCCGTCCGGTGATCACGATTCATAATCCGAACGGCAAAGTGACGGTGAAGGCGTGGACGAAATCGGAAGTGATGGTAGTGGCGGATCGCGCAAGCAGCCAGGTAGCGGTGGACGCGGAACAGACCGGCAACCGCGTGGATATCGTCACCCGCCCGGTTACAGACGCCGTGTCGCCGGCACAGATGCGCGCCGATTACGAAATCGACGTTCCCGAAGACGCCGAATTGCAGATTCACGACGACACAGGCGCCGTGAGCGTCAACAGTGTATTGGGCGACATGAACGTGGACACGATTGCCGCGGCTGTTGACCTGGAGGATGCGGCCGGCTATTTGACGGTGAAAACCGTGGCTGGTTCCTTTCAATGCCTGCGCTGCGCGGGAAGGCTGGAAGTCTCCTCCATCAGCGGAAATTTCAGTTTCATCGATACGCGCAGCTATCACGTGAATGCGCATACATCCACAGGGAATATCCTTTTCGATGGAGAGTTCCTGCCCAACGGAATTTACCGGCTGCGGAACTACAGCGGAAATATCGAAGTGCGCTTTTCGCCCGGCGATTCCTTCGACCTCAGCGCCACTTCGCTGAAGGGCGCGGTGCACAACGAAGCGAGGCTCGATCCCCCATCGCATCCCGATCCGCTGGCTTCGCGGTATGGCGACAGCCTTTTCGGCTCTTTCAACTCCGGCAGAGCCAAAGTCGATCTGACCTCTTTCAATGGCACAATCGATATTGTAAAGCGAAACTAAAGGTACGAGATTTCGCCTTCCGCGGTAAGATCGCACTCGATGAAAAACGAAAGACGCCCGCGAAAACTGGTGTGCCTGTCTGGGTTCATGGGCAGCGGCAAATCCACCACGGGACGCCTGCTGGCCAGCCAGCTCGGCTGGACGTTTGTGGATTTGGACCGGCGGATTACCGACGCGGCCGGCGAAACCATACAGGAGATTTTCGCGAGACGCGGCGAAGCGGAATTTCGCCGCCTGGAGCATGAGCAATTGTCGCGGGTGATTGCCGAGGCGAGCGACGATCAGAAGCCGCGCATCGTGTCCCTCGGCGGCGGGACGGTGGCGCAGCCGCAAAATCTTGCGATTTTGCGCGATAGCGGCGCGGTGCTGATCTGGCTGGTTTGCCCGATCGAAGAGCTGCTGGTTCGCTGCGCGCAGATCACCGATCGTCCTCTGTTTCGCGATGAAACAAGCTTCCGGGAGCTGTATCGAAAACGGCTTCCCTTCTACGAGATGTGCGACTATCGCGTGAATTCGCACGCTGAACCGGCGCGGGTGATGGAGCAAATCCTGGCGCTGGGAATCTTCTCGAAGGTGGCCGTATGAGCCGCGGAAGCGCGAAACATTTGCGGCGAGCGTTGGCCATTGCCGGCGTGTTCGCATGCATGGGAATTTCCGCTGCGGTGGCGTTTGGCGCGCGCGGCGATTCCGGATCATCGCTTTTCGCTCCCGACCACGGAAAATTCAAAATCATGGTGAATGGCGTCCAGGCGGGCGAAGAGACTTTCGACGTCAGCCGAGACGGCAACAACTGGGTGGCGCGCGGCACCACGGAAATTCAGGGAGGCGCGACGCACGTAACCGGCAAGCTGGTGCTACATCCTGACGGCACCCCGGTGCGCTACGACTGGTCCACCGTGGGAGGCGCAAATAAGGCCGCGGCGGCCATCACCTTCAACGGTCCCACGGCGATGATCGATCTGCACGTGGAGGGCAAGCGGCCCTACACGCAGCAATTCACTTTCGGCTCGCCGAATATCGCCATCCTCGATAACAACTTGTACGATCAGTTTGGAATTCTGGCGCAGCTCTACGACTGGCAGAAGAAGGGCGCGCAGACCTTCCCTGTGCTGATCCCGCAAGAACTGACGCCGGGCAGCGTCACCCTCAATGCTGTGGGCGAGCGGGACTCCGGCGGCAAAACGATGCAAGAGCTGCAAGTGAAGACCGCCGACCTGGAAGTCGATCTTTTCCTCGACGGCAAGAAGCTGATGCGCATCGTTTCCCCCAGCGCCGACGCCGAAATCGACCGCGAGTAGCGTTTCGGGGTACCTGAAAACCCACTCTCGAGGCAGCCCCGAAGAGCATGCGTTCATCTGCGCCGGGACGTTCCGGGTAGACGCATGCCCCTTCCTTTGTTTTCTGCGACTTACGCGTGATTCTACTCGATGGACTGTTCCGGGTAGCCACCCCCAGACGCGGAGCGTTTGGGGGACGCGGATAGGAATGGCCGTTCGGGCGACTGGCGAAAAGCGCGGCGAAAATAGAAAAAGAAAATGCACCGGGAAGTTCCGCCCTTGCAGGTGCCCGGTCGTTTGTTTTCTGTGACTTACATGTGTGCGAGGTCGATTGACCGTTCCGCCCCTTGCGGCCCGGTTTTTGCGCCTTGTTTTTTGGATTTTCGAGGCGAATGACCACAGGCTGGAAATCAAGGATCGGCACGCAGCGATGCGGCGCATAGCCTGGCGGTTTTTTGCGCTGTTCGCACGGGGGGACTTGTCCCTCCGATTATCGGCTGCCGTTTCGGCGAGAAAGCGAAGTAGGGTCCTCCGCTCACTGTGCTTGCTCAGGACGGCAGCCGCCGTCCGATAGCCGAATTGTTCGTGCGCGCACATGACGACAGATCGACGGTAGCAAGATGGCGGCGATGAAGCCTACTGGTCGGAAGTACAGGTTTGATACAGGCGGGATTTACAACTGCGGCTTCGCAGATCTTTACCTGGCAGCGCGCGTTGCCTGGATTGTACTCAGGATTCCGAAGATGCTCAAACACGAGATTATCGTGCAGGTCAATTTGCTTGAAGTGCCGCAGCAGCGCAAGGTGCTGGATTTTGTGCGCGTGTAGACGCGCAGCCGAAGGCGGCAAAGCAGATCCCTCGTCGGCCACAAGGCGGCCTCTGTCGGGATGACATATTTGCTGCGGGGAGTCACCTGGAATTAAAAGTGACGCAGGGGTTGGTGACGCGCGTGAATGCGATTCAAGTATCGCCGCGAGTCTGCGGCTGCGTCGATTCAAAAGTGGCCGGAATGCGAAGGCTGACGTGTTGTGCGGGTGTCGGCGCGTAGCCGAAGACGCCACAGCAGATCCCTCGTCGGCCGCGAGGCGGCCTCTGTCGGGATGACATATTTGCTGCGGGGAGTCACCTGGAATTAAAAGTGACGCAGGGGTTGGTGACGCGCATGAACGCGATTCACGTGTGCCGCGAGTCTGCGGCTGCGTCGATTCAAAATTGGCCGGAATGCGAAGGCTGACGTGTTGTGCGGGTGTCGACGCGTAGCCGAAGGCAAAGCAAATCCCTCGTCGGCCACAAAGCGGCCTCTGTCGGGATGACATATCTGCCGCGGGCAGTCGCCCTGGAGTTAAAACGGCCCTGCGCTTCGCGTTGCACGACTGCGTTGACGGCGCACCCAAGGTTGCGCGGGCGCAGCTGCGCGGGCGCAGCTGCGCGGGCGCCTGAGTTTACGGCTGCACTTGCGGCTGCGATGGCCGACGGCCTAGGGTCGCCTGCGATTGGCCCTGTGACTGAGTTGACTGACCCGTCGAGCTGGATGCGACGGCGCCGGAAGCGGCAGACGAAGGACCCGTGGAGCTTGCGCCGGCGGAAACGGGCTTGAGGCTGGCGGCGTCAGAGGCCAGCTCCGCGGTGGTGTACTTGGGCGCGGAGATGTAGCCGTGGATGTGGTTTTTGGTGATCTTGTTGACCACGATTTCGAGAGGCTGCGGCTCGTCCGAGCTGCTGATCCAGATGGGCTCGTAGAGATCGACGTTTTTCTTTTCGAGACGGTTGTCGTCAACCAAGAGCATCAGATTGTAGCGCGAGTGCTTGGTATCGGCGTGGCGCAGGGACAGTTCGATCGGGCCGGTGCGGCTATATTCCTTGCCGCGGGAAAGATCGAATTCGAAGTAGTTGCGCACTCCCCGCTTTTCGAGGGCGACCAGCTCGCCGTGATTGCGGGCAATCGAGCCGTTCAGATCGTTGCGCGTGGAATCGAGGCTGGCTTCGAGCGCCGAGCGGGTTTGCGCGATCGATTGATTGGTGTCGTTCAATTCTTTCTGCTGGGCATCGAGACGGGCCTGGAGAGCGTTGTAGCGCCGCTCGGAGGCCGTCACCACATGCTGGTGATGGGCGATGTACGCGCGGCGCCGATGCGCGGCAACGGCTTCTTGCTTCGCCTTGGCAGCTTCCGCTTGGGCCTTGCTTTGTGCGGCCGCTTGCGCGGCGGCCTGCGCCGCTGCTTGCTGTTGGGCGACTATATCGTTGAGCTTCGCGGTGGTGGCCTGGAGCTGGTTTTGAAGCTGCGCGACATTGGCGTTGAGAGACGCGTCGCGGGCAGCCATGGTGCTGATGTCCGCTTTCTCGCCGTGCGCGTAGACGATGGCCACACCTGCAACAACGATCAAAGCGATGATGATTACACCGGGCAACATACTGGCCCGGGAGCGGCCTTCCATTCCATCATTCATTGGTTCCATTGGTTCGCTCTCTTCCTCACGGATATTCTTCATAACAGCTCACCCTCTGGCCCGCTTGCCGGCCGATTCGGGCATGTGGCCGGTGCGCCAGCCGAACGCGCCAGTCTGACCTACCCCAGCGCTTCGCTCGAAGATTACGATGTTCCCTAGAAGTGCGGCACTGCTACTTCGGTTCGGCTGTGGTTGGGCAAGCGTGATTCCAATTCGGCATGGTTGGTTCACCTACCGTGCAAATACATGAAAAACCGGCTGCATAGACCGAAATGGACGCAGCGAGCGAACGAGATAAGGAGGTACCGGTACTAGAAAAACTTACGCAGACAGGTTCTGCTTGGGTTGAGGCGCGGAGCGGAACGCTTATTGATTGTTGTTCTGCTGGCTGACAAGTTCCTGGACTACGGCGGCGCTTTGGGCGCGGATGTATTGGTCGGGATCGTTGCGCGCGTGGTCGCGAAGGACGGAGAGCATATGGTCGCTGGGATCGAGCTGGCCGGCGTCGGCCAGGGAGCGGAGCGTGTCGATGGCCTGTTCGCGGACGCCGGGATCCTGGTCGCCGGACATGGCGTCCAGCAGCATGCGGCCGACGAGATCCTGCGGAGCAGGCGAATTGAGGGCCTGAAGGGCGCTGACGCGAACGGCGGTGTTGGCGTCCTGGCGGAGAGCGTGCGAGAGCGCCGAGTGAACCGCTGGATCCTGGCTTCGCGGAGCGAGTGCGTTCACGGCGCCGAGGCGAACATTGGGAGAGAAAAGATCGCCGTGGCGCAGGACGTACAGCAAGACGCCGCGGACGTTGCCATCGTCAATGCTGCCCTGCATGGTGAACGGCTGGGGTGCGGCGAGTTGCAGGCGCACCTCCGGAGGAATGCCGGCGCCGGACGGCATCACGTTGATGCCTGCCACGGTAGCTTGGCGCATATTGAGCGCGGCAAGGGCCGAACCGGGCGCCAGGGTAGAGGCCGAGCTGGTATCAGCGGGCGGCGAGTCTTGCTCGAACGATTGGTCGAATCCCAGGTCGGCAGTTTGGCCGGTGGCGGCGTCTGTGGCCTGGCCGATCACCTGCCCAGCAAATGGGTCCAGCGCCTGATTTGGCGCGCGTTCCTGCGAAGCGGACGAGTTTCGGGCCAGCAAAACTGGCGGACGGCTAACGGCACGCGGCGCGGGCTGGTGCTCCGCAGCGGCGGGCGCAACCGGCTGGTGGATCAGGAACCGCGGCGCGAGCATTCCCACGCAGAAGCCGATGGCCAGCAGAATCGCGGCGCTCCACGCCGGGCGCGGAGAGACCCAACTGGAGGGAAGCAAAACGCCGAAAGAGCGCGAAATCCAGCCGCGATCTTCTTCGCGGTCGAGCGCATCCTGCAAACCGGCGCGGCAACTGGCCAGCAGGGCGGCGTCCGGTTCGGGGTGCTGCGAGGCGAGCAGAGCGAGCGTCTGCTTTTGGCGCGCAAAATCAGCGGAGCACTCGGGGCATTCCGCGAGATGGACGGAAAGGCGCGATTCTTCGGCAGGATCGAGTTCACCGCCAGCGGCGGATAGCAGGAGCAGCGGCTGCCACTCGTCGCAGGCTGCGTTGGGTTCGCCGCCGTGCCCGTCGAGTTTTGGGTTTCGTCTCATGCTACGTTTTTTCAAATCCTCAGGCGCGCTTTCGCGCGCTGCTACTAGAACGATGCTAGCGAACCGCGTCCAGCTTCGCGCGAAGCTTTTTTGTAGCGCGAAACAGCGAGTTCTTGGCCGTCTCCTCGGACGTGCCGAGCATTTCGCCGATGGCTCGCAAGCGCAGCCCGTGATAGTGCTTCAGCTCGAAGACGGCGCGCTCGCGCGGGGAAAGCGCTCTCATGGCGTCCTGAATGTGGCGGCTGAGCTCTTGTCCCAAAAGCTGCTTTTCGGGGGAAGCGGACGCGTGCTCTTCGGCTTGGCGGTCGAAGAAGTCGCGCGTGACGCCATCGGCATCGGGCAACTCGGGCGCTTGATCTTCGCGCCGGGTGGTGCGGCGCCGCAGATGATCGAGCGCGGTGTTGGTGACGATGCGGTAGAGCCAGGTGTAGAAGCTGCACTCGAAGCGGAAGCGGTGCAGGTTGCGATAGACGCGCAGGAAGCTTTCCTGGTAGACGTCGCGAGCTTCGTCAGCCTGGCGAACGAGGTTGAGGGCCAGGCGCAAAACGTCTCGATCGTAGCGGCGCACGAGCTCGTCAAAGGCCAGCCGGTCTCCGGATTGGGCTTTGCGGACGAGCGCTTGCTCTTCCGCTGCCGTCGCGAGAGCTGCCTGGCGCGCATCCCCCTCGAGTGCGACGCTCATAGACATATTTTAGACCGCCGGATGGATTGGCGCTACCGCTCGCCCTACCGGCTATCGGGGCCTGTCTACGGTATGCCGGTGCACGCATACAGCAATCGATCCGGTCTCAAAAACTTAGACGCAAAGACGAGGGGCAGGTTAGCAGTGATTCGTCGAGAGAGTTGGAGGTGCGCACGCCGGCTATAGGCTGGAGCCCAACCGGATCAGGCCGTACATGGCTACGCAGACGACGAAATCCACCAGGGAGCCCAGATCCATCTGAAATCCCTGATGTTGCAGCGATTGAGGGAGATGGGGAGATAGCGAAAAATAGTAGATGGCGTTGCCGAAGAGAATCGCGATCAGGTATTCAAGCCATCGCCGGGGAGTTGCGCCGAGGATTTTCTTTTGTTTCGCCAAGGTGACGTGCCCCCGGCGGGCTTGGCGGCGGACAAACCCTGCTGCAAGCGCCCGGAGGGAGGGCACTGTTCATATTATTCCACGCAGATGGGGGTGTAAACCGCGGGGGAAAAACGCGCGATCGAAACGCGCGAAAATTTTGCGCGGCGAACCGTACTATAGTACGTGCGATGGGCTGGTTCTGACGCTTCCCTGCGCGATCGATTCAAGTGACATTCACTTTGCGAGATTCGGTGAAATACCTGCGCGGCGTGGGTCCGCAACGCGCGGCGGTGCTGGAGGAGCACGGCATCGCGACGGTGGGCGACCTGCTGAGCTATCTTCCTTTTCGGTATGAGGATCGCATGCGCTTTACGCCGATCGCGGAGATCGTGCCGGGACAGGTGCACACGGTTTTGGCGGAAGTGACCGGCGGAGGCGGAAGCACCGTTCAATTCCGGGGCGGGCGGGGAGCGGTGTTTCATCTGGCGGTGCGCGACAAGACCGGCTTGATGTACGCACGGTTTTTCCACGGCGGATATTTGCAAGGGAAACTGAAAGATGGGCAACTGCTGGTGCTGCACGGCAAGGCGGAACTCGATCCGTACCGCCCGGCGCGCCGCGAGATGGTGAATCCACAGATCGAGACGGTATCCGACGGAGACGGCTCAGCCGCGGACTCGACGGAAATGGGGCGGATCGTCCCGGTGTATGAGGCGATGGCCGGGATCAGTTCGCGCATGCTTCGGCGGATCATTCACGCCGTGTTGCAGAATTTCGACGGACATCTTCCGGACCCTCTCCCGCAAGAAATACGGGAACGCTACCGCTTTCCGGCGCGGCGCGAGGCGCTGCTGTACGCGCATTTTCCTCCGAAAGAGGAAGATGTGGAGCTGCTGAACAGTTTTCGCAGCCCGGCGCAGCTGCGTCTGATTTTTGAGGAGTTTTTCTATTATCAACTGGCGCTGGCGATGCGCCGGAAGCGCGAACATCATCGCGCGGGAATCGCGTTGCGCGTGCGCGAGAACAAAGTTCGCGACGCGCTGAAAAAGATTTTGCCGTTCAAACCGACGGCGGCGCAGAAGCGGGTACTGGCGGAAATCGCTGGCGATTTGGAGAAGCCGTACCCGATGCACCGGCTGCTCGAAGGAGACGTGGGCAGCGGCAAGACGATTGTGGCGCTGGAAGCGGCGACGATTGCGATTGAGAATGGGTGCCAAGTAGCGTTGATGGCACCCACCGAAATTTTGGCGGCGCAGCACTACCTTTCAGCGCGGCGCGTTTTCGAGCCGGCGGGATATCGCGTGGAACTGATCACCGGCGGACGCACGAAAGTGGAGCGTGAACTGGCGGGGCTGCGCGTGCAGGTCGGTCAAGCACAGCTGGTGGTGGGGACGCACGCGCTGATCGAAGCGGGAGTGAAATTCGACAAGCTCGGGCTGGTGATTGTGGACGAGCAGCACCGCTTCGGAGTGCTGCAGCGAAAGCGGCTGATTGAGAAGGGCGCGTCACCGCACGTGCTGGTGATGACGGCGACGCCCATTCCGCGGACGCTGGCGCTGACGCTGTATGGCGATCTGGACATCTCCGTGATCGACGAATTGCCACCCGGAAGAACGCCCATTGAAACGCAATGGCGCGGCGACACGCAGCTTCCGGGGGTATGGGAATTTCTGCGGCGCGAAATCGCGCGCGGGCGTCAGGCGTACGTGGTGTATCCGGTAATCGAAGAATCGAAGCAGGAGCTAAAGGCGGCGACGGCGGAATACGAGCGGCTGTCCAAAACCGTGTTTCCGAAGCTGCGCCTGGGATTGCTGCATGGACGGCTGAAGAACGACGAAAAAGAAGCGGTGATGGAGCAGTTTCGGCGCGGCGAATTGAACGTGCTGGTGGCAACAACCGTGATTGAAGTAGGGGTCGACGTGCCGAATGCGACGGTGATGGTGATCGAGCACGCGGACCGATTCGGGCTGGCGCAGCTGCACCAGCTGCGAGGACGCATCGGACGGGGCAAGGAAAAATCGTACTGCATACTGGTGGCGCCGAAAACGATTGCCGGAGACTCGCGGGAACGCATCGAAACGATGGTAGCGACTTCGAACGGGTTCGAAATTGCGGAGCGCGATTTAAAGCAGCGCGGACCCGGAGAATTTTTCGGGACACGGCAGCATGGCGATGCAGCGTTCTCGTTCGCGCAGCCGTTACGCGACCGCGAGATTCTGGAACTGGCGCGGGGCGAAGCGTTCACGCTGGCCGAAAACGCAGAGAAGGCGCAGCAAGTGGCGGCAGGATTGGAGTCGGTGAATCCATCGTGGCAGAGGCGCTATCAATTGGCGTCGGTCGGATGATGGCCGCGGTGCAAGGTTGATACGGTGCGCGTGATCGCGGGAAAATTTGGCAGCCGAAAACTGAAAAGTCCTCCCTCGCTGCGCGTGCGGCCCACCAGCGACCGGCTGCGAGAGACGCTATTTAATGTTCTGGGGGCGACGGTTGAGGACGCCCTCTTTTTCGACCTGTACGCGGGGACGGGCGCTATCGGAATCGAAGCGGTCAGCCGCGGCGCGAGAGAGGTGATTTTTGTGGAATCGCACGCCGCCACAGCGAAATTGATTCGTGAAAATCTCGCCACGCTCGGCATTTGCGAGGGCGTGGAGGTGATGCAAACTCCGGCCGTGCGGGCGCTGGACAAACTCGCCGCGCGACATCTGCTCGCCGACTTTATTTTCCTCGACCCGCCGTACGACGTTCCCGATGAATACGCGGAGACGCTGGAGTTCTTGGACACGTCTCATCTGGTGGCGCCGGAGGGAATTGTAATCGCGGAGCACCGGCGAAAAATCGATTTACCGGAGCGTCTCGTGCGCCTGGAACGCACGCGATTGCTGGAACAAGGAGACGCGGCGCTCAGTTTTTACCGGCTCGCGGCGGCCGCTTAAATCTTCGCGCTACGCTCGATCAGGTATAATGCGCCGATGCAGCAAGCAGTAAAGCGCGCGCCCGATTGGAATCCGGGTCCGGAAATTAAAGCAGTTAGCCCGGGGGAGGGTCTGCCGGTACATTTGGGCGTGGAGTGGGGCTCGCGAACGGAAGAGTTTCGCAGCAGCCTGCGGGATTTTTTCGCCGGACCTCGCCCGAGCAAAACCGCCGAGGTTGCAAACGCCGAGTCGCTGAAAGTTGAGTTCATCGAGCCGCGTGTTCCGGTGCGCGGATTCATAGCCTCGTGCGTATGGCATGTGGCGGCGATTTGGCTGCTGATCCTGCCGATCTGGGGATTTCTGCCGAGCGTCCGGCCGACGCTGCAACCGCCGCAGATCGAGTTGACGTGGTATACGACTCCCGCCGATCTTCCTCGAATTTTACTGCCAACGCGATCTGCCAAGACGAGCCACACGTTGCATCTCGCGCGGCTGGCTGCGAAACACGCCCTCGGTCCAACTGACGCCACATTTCACCCGCGACAAACGATATTGTCCGTGCCGGTCCGCGAAACGCATCCGCGACAAACGTTAATCGAGCCGGATGCGCCGCCCGAGCCTCCGAAGATGGCTCCGGCGCTGCCGAATGTGGTGCAGTGGGCCGCGAGCGCTCCGAAATTGCAGATGCAGCTGTCTGGTTCGCGCGAAGCGCCGCGAATCGCCCGACGGGAAATGCGCAGCGCAGCGGCTCCGGAGATCGCCGAATCCAATGAAAATGGCGCTCCGAAATTGATGGCGGTGAATTCGGCCGAGCCGAAATTGGCGATGCCAATAAGCGCATTGGCCGCGCGCGTGGCGAAGCGGCACTTTTCCAACACAGAAGCACTGACGGCGCCGCAGATCGCAGGAGGCGACGATCGCCGGAAACTTGCGCTGCAAACCGTGGATGCAGCTGAGCCCAGATTGGCGATGCCGCTGAACGCATCGGCTGCGACGGCTGCCAAGCGGCGGTCCGCGAGAGCGGAGGCGCCGATCGCTCCGGCGCCGGAGATTGGGGCGGCGCAAGAAGGCGATGCGAGCCTGCACCGATTCATCGCGCTGTCAACCACGCCTGCGCTGCCCGCGCCGAAAGCGATCGTGCCAAGGGGAAACTTGGCAGCACGCATCGCAATGTCTCCAGAGGCGCGAAAGCGGGAATCTTCGGGCAGCTCCGCGCGCGCATCAGCGGGCGAAAAAGAGTTCGCAGCGGAAGCGCCGATGGAAGGAGCGGGCCGGCTTCCGGCAGCAATCAGCGTGTCCGGCGGAAACATCGATACGCGGAGGAGCGGAGCGCATCCGCCGAAGAACTTGCGAAACGAGCTGGGATTGGCGCCGTTTTCGCGCGCGAACGCGGCATCCGAGCGGCCGTCCGCTCCGGTGCAGATGGATCTGGCGCATCTGAATCCATCTCTGCCACCGGAGACGATCCTTTCAGGGAAGCAGATTTACACCATGGATGTGAGCTTGCCCAATGTGACCAGCGCGAGCGGCAGCTGGATTTTGAATTTTGCGCAGCTCGATTCGGGAGACGGCTCGCCGACACGGCCGGAGGGAAAACTTTCCGGGCCGACGCCAATCGTCAAAGTGGATCCGAAATATCCGCCGGAACTGATTCGCGAGCACGTGCAGGGCGAAGTGGTTCTGTATGCGATCATTCGCAAGAACGGCTCGGTGGACAGCATCCAGGTGATGCGCAGTCTTGATCCTCAACTCGATCGCGATGCAGAAACGGCGCTGGCGCAGTGGAAGTTCCGTCCTGGCAGCCGCGCGGGGGTACCGGTCGATATCGAAGCAGTGGTGCACATTCCGTTCAACTACCAAGTTCCCGACCAGTAGGCCGCATTCCCAAAAGCCAGCGCTCGATGGACTAGAAGTGCGCGCGGAGTTCGCGAAAGGCGGCGATGATCAGCAAGCGTCCGGCGCCGCTTTCGAGTTCGGCGTGTTCCATGTGCCAGGTATTCGGGTGCGGGATGAAAACGGCGTTCAATCCAGATTGAAGCGCGGGATTGATGTCGCTGCGCGAACTATTGCCAACCATCCAGCCGTGCGATTTCACGATCTTAAAGCTGCCGATGAGGCGCTCGTAGACGTCGGCGCTTTTCTCGGCGACGATTTCGATGGCGTCGAAGTACGTCTGCAAACCGGAACGCTCTACTTTGGCGGCTTGCTCGGCCGCTTCGCCCTTGGTCACCAGGATCAGGCGGTGATGCTTGGCCAGATACGCGAGCGTTTCCGGCACGCCGTCGAGAACCTGCGGCGGAGTGCGTTCCAGCGCCGTGACCATCTGCTCGATTTCCGCGACCAGTTCGCGTCGCGCGGCATTTCCGGCCAGCTTCAAGTAGGTGTCTTCGAGCGAGCGGCCAAAACTGCGCACGCCATAGCCGTGCTGGCGGATGTTGCGGCGCTCGGTCTCGTTTAAAATGTGCCGAACGTATTCGCGGGTATAGCCGAGATGCTCGAGGCTGGTGATGAAATCATCGATGGTCTTCTCGAAGAAGATGTTGTTTTCCCACAGCGTATCGTCGGCATCGATCAATAGGGTATGACGAGGCATGCAAAATCTCCGCAATAATGCTGCGCCAGCAGCCACAATAAAGGAAGAAATTTTTGGCGGGAATGACGCGTCTCTGCAAGCGGGCGGCTCGCGGCGAAACAGACGCGATGCCAAGGCCAATGGGCGCGGGAGAAGTTTTCAGGCTGAGGCGGGAAGGAACTCGTAGCGGTCGATACGCGCGGCGACTCCGCAGCGGGCATTATGCGCCTCGACGCGGAGAACACGTGCGTAGCAGCGGATATGCACGTCGCCCGCGAGGGTGATCTGCTGCGGCAGGGTGAGAACGAATTCGATCGCGCTGCCCGGCTGAACGGCTCCGTCGGTAAGGAAGTAGAGGCCGCGGTAGCTCACGTCGCGCGTTTCGCCAGCGCGGTCGGGCGAGTCTCCGTTTTCGGGCAGGCGCACCTTCACCGGCAGCATCATGGAGAAACGGCGTGTAGCGCGACGCTCGGTGCTCGGTTCCATCAACCCTCCGGCTCCCCCGCTGCGAGAAAACTACCATCGGTTGTGGCGGGGCGCAATGGTAATTGCGCGGTCGGCACGACGCCGAAATTTCAAGCGTTCGTTTCGCACACGGCGGCGGACGGCGATTTGGCCGAGCGGCGCTGCTACAATCGCAGCGTGACGATCGCGAGCAGCGGACGACACGTCCCGCGACCATGCGCGATGTGGGGCAATTTTTAAATACAAGAATCGAGTGAGGTCTTAGTGGCCGACGTCTTTCACCGCAGTTTTTTTCTGGAGGGTCCCGCGGGGCGGCTCGAGGCGCTGCTTTGGACCACGTCCAACTCGCAGCCGAGTTTTGCGGCGCTGGTTTGCCATCCTCATCCGCTTTTCGGCGGCACGATGCACAACAAAGTCGTGTATCAGGCAGCCAAAGCTCTGCACCGCAGCGGCGCTCCGGTGCTGCGATTCAATTTTCGCGGCGCGGGGCTGAGCGAAGGGGTCCACGATGAGGGACGCGGGGAGCGGGATGACGTTCGGGCGGCGCTGGATTATCTCGCGGGGGAGTTTCCCGGACTGCCAATCCTGCTCGCTGGTTTCAGCTTTGGATCGTCGGTGGGCCTGCGGGTGGGATGCCGCGACGAGCGCGTGAAGGAGTTGATCGGGCTCGGGCTGCCCGTCGATAAGGTGGATATGAGCTTCTTGCGATCATGCGACAAACCGAAGCTGATTCTGCAAGGCGGCAACGACCAGTTTGGTTCGCGCGCGAATCTCGAGGCGCTTTACGGCACGCTGACCGAGCCGAAGCGCCTGGTGATTTTCGACGGCGCCGATCATTTTTTCTCGGGGGCGCTGCCCAACATGGGTGAAGCGATTGCGGCGTGGGTAGCTGAACGGCACGCGGCAACTGAAGGCCACGCGATTCGGTGAGCGCGGCGCGATCCACAGCGGTTTTAGTGATCGAGAGCGATCAGGGAGTGCGCTGCTCGAAGAGCTTGAGGAATTCCTCGCGTCCAGCGGGTTCGATGGTGACCATGCTGAGATTGGCGCGAACGTGCTCGACGTGGCTCATGCCCGCAAGGGCGGTGGTGACCCCGGGAACGGAGCGCGCGAATTGCAGGGCGCGTTCGGCGTCATTCTGTCCGCGAAGAGATTGGGCCATGTAGGGCGGCAAGTTTCGAGTGAGCTGTCCTTGCAGCAGTGAAGCGCTGGTTACCATGGTAATTCCCAGTGCGCGCGCCGCTTGCACCATGGACATGGTTTTCGCGTTCACGGTTTGATTGGGACGCAGAAGAGCTTCCGGCATGGCCAAGTTGAGGGGCAGCTGCAGGAAGCGCAGGTGATGAGTTTCGCCACCTACTTCGCGGGCGATGGCCTCCACTTCGGGGAGCGACATGAAGCCGGGCGACTGAACATTTTCTCGGAAGGCGTTCCACGTGGCCAGGCCATACGCGCCGATTTTTCCCGCCTCGACCGCCGATTCCATGAACGCGAAAGCTTCGCGAAGTCTTCTACGAAACTCTTCGGCTGGCACTTCGCTTAGCTGCGTTTCCGGATTGTGGAGATAAAACACGTCCACGCATGAAACGCCCAGATTCGCCAGGCTGCGGTCGAGTTGATTTTCCAAATAGCGAGGCGCCATGCAGTGGCAGCCGGCAGCAACTTCCTCGGGGCGGAAAATCTCGCGCTCCAGGTATTCCTGAGCGAAATATTCTTCGGGCTCGTCGGGCAAGTCACCATCTGGTGTGAGGAAGCCGGCTTTGGTGCACAGCACGATTTCGTCGCGAGCGAAACCCTTGAGCGCCAAGCGCTTCAGAGCGGCTCCGATGGAACGCTCGCTGCGCTGGAAGCGGTAGTTGATGGCCGTGTCGATGACGTTGAAGCCGCCTTCCACGGCGGCGATCACCGAACCCGTGTAACCGCGATCGGTGGGTTCATCGGGCTCGCCGAGATAGGTCCCGATGCCGATGGACGAGAGCACCAGGCCGCCGGGAATCTCGCGGAAGTGCCCTGGCGCGGCGGTGCCGTGGAATCGCGCTGCGTAGCGCAAAGTTCCCTGCGGCGTGGCGCGCCCGCGCAACATCGAATTGTCGCTGCCTGGTTGATACGGCATTCAGACCTCACTGACGAAGATTTTTGCAGTGCGCGCAGTATAACAAAGAGCGGGCATGTATGCCGCCGGGCGCAAAGCCATTCGCAGGCGGCTCATTCCACAATACGCGTGGTCATTTCCTGCGCCGGCTCTCCGCCGGCCATACCTTGAGCGATGATCAACTCGCGCGCCTGGATGCGAATCTTGGGCAGATTGCGCGCGAAGAAAATCGCTCCGATGATGGCGATGAACCCGCCGAGCGCCAGCGTATGGGGCGCGCCGATGCGCTGGGCCAGCGCGCCAAAAAGCAGCGCCCCCAGCGGGGCCATGCCCATAAACATCATCGAGTAAACGGACATGATGCGTCCGCGCAGACGATCGGGCACCATGACCTGAATCAGCGTGTTGGAAGAGGCCGTCTGCGTCATCATCGAAAATCCCATGGGGATCAGGAAGCAAATCGACAGCCAGTACAGGCGCGAAAAGGAGAACAAGATCATCGAAGCGCCGAAGCAGCCGCAGGCGATCGCCACCAGGCGACCGAGACCGTTCACGCCGCGGCGCGATGCCAGTGTGAGCGCGCCGATGCACGCGCCTACGCCGACCGAGCCCATGAGCACGCCATAGGTGCGAGCCGTACCGTGCAAAACTTTCTCGGCGAACACCGGCATCAACACCGAGTAGGGCATGGCCACCAGGCTCACCAGAGCGATCAACAAGAGGAGCGACCAGATTGGCCCAGTATTGCGCGCATAACGGAAGCCTTCGCGAATGTGCTCGATAAACGGGGCGTTCGGGCCAGCCTTTGCTGGTTTCGGCGCAATGCGCATCAGGATCAGGCCAACGATCACCGCAATGTAGCTCACGGAATTGCCGAAAAAGCACCAGCCTTCTCCGATTTTGTACACGACGATGCCGGCGATTACCGGGCCGATCACCCGGGCGCCCTGAAACATCGATGAGTTCAAGGCAATCGCATTCATCAGATCTTCGCGGCCGACCATTTCCACGAGGAACGCCTGACGCGTGGGAATATCGAAGGCATTCACGACGCCCATGGACGCCGCGAGGCAGATGATTTCGCCCACGGTCACCCGATGGGTAAGGGTCAGAAAAGCGAGTGTGCCGGCCAGCAGCATTGAAGCTGTTTGCGTGCCGATGACCACTTTGCGGCGATCGAAACGATCGGCGACGAATCCGCCGGCCGGCGAAAATAGCGAGATGGGAAGCTGTCCCGCAAATGCCACGGTGCCCAACAGCAAGGAAGAACCAGTCAGGCGATAGACCAGCAAAGCTTCGGCGGCTGTGTCCATCCACGTGCCGACCAGGGAAATCAGCTGGCCGCTGAAGAAAAGCTGGAAGTTGCGGTGCTTGAGCGAACGGACCATGTCCCGGAACCGGGACCGGTCCGCGGGTGGCGGAGACTTTGTTGGGTCGCCCTCGCTCATTGGTTCATTGTACGATGCCGCGCCACGTGACGCCGATTCGATTGGCCGAGAAACTAACGGGAGGTTCCAATCAGGAATTGGACAGTGGCGCTTTGCCGCGCGGCGGTTCAGGCGCTGGAGGTTGCAGCAAGCGGCTGCACGCCCGCAGGATGCGTCGATAGGGCCATTCTTTTTTCTCGCGAAAGAAGATTTCTCCCTCACGCGGCTTGGAATAGAACCAGCGCGCGAGCATGGCGAGATGTTCGGAAAGCTCGACGGGTGCTGCGTGCAGGCCGTAGCGCCGGCGCATTTCGGCAGCATCGGACGCGGCGATCGCATGAACTTGATTGGCGCTTACCGAGGGTTCGTCTGCCGATGCGTCCGGGGCGACCGGCTCGCTCGCTTGCGGTTCCGGGTTCGCCGCGCCGGTATCCGGATCGAGTTCGTGCCGCAGAAGCGCCTCAACGGATCGCGGCTGGCTGGACAGCTCGCCAAAATTCAAAAACATCGCGTCACCGAGCAATCCGCCGCGTACCGGAAACACGGCAATGGTTTTTTCCTGCACTGCGCGCTGCAGAATCACGGCGTCGATATTCTCCACTCGCCGGGCGATTTCCGGCAGGCCCCACAGCGCGGCAGCAACTTTTTCCAGGCGTTTGTGAATCGCCGCCGCTTGCTCGAAGTCGAGAGCTTCGCTGGCCGCTTCCCTTTGCCGTTGGAGGCGGTCCTTCAGCGCGGCGCCTGCGGTTTCCAGGGACTCGAGAACGCGGCCGACCTCCGCGTCATATTCCTGTTTGCTGCAACCGGCAAAACACGGCGACAGGCACATCTTCATTTCCGAGTAAATGCAGCCGGGATAGTTGGGGTCGCGCTGGATTTTGATCTGGCAACGGCGGATTTTGAACAGGTCGAGGAAACTTTCCGCGAATCCGTCGGCAGCGCGACGCGACGCGAACGGGCCGAAGTAAAACGAGTCGTCGGCGCGCAGCCCCCGCGTCACATAGCAACGCGGATATTCATTCCGCAGATTGACTTTGAGCAGGGCCGGACGCCGCAGCCGCAACAGATCGCGGTAGCGCTGCGGGAGCCTTTCGCGCGCGTTTTGATACAGCGTCAAAGTTTGCTCGAACTTGGAGCCGGTGGCACGGTAACGGATGCGCGCGGCAACGGTTCGCAAATTCAGGCGCTTGGAGGAAGCTTCCGGCGGGCGCAACAGCCGCTCGGCAGCACGGCGAATGTCGGCCGTCCGAGCGAGATAGGGGCGCGCGGAAGCATCGGTCATTTCCAGCAGGAGCACGCCGGGCCGAGCGGGCAGGCCCGCGAAAAAATGCTCGTCGCGTTCTGCGTCAAATTCGAGCCCGGAATCAAGCGCCAGCATGTGGATGGCAGTTCATCGCGAGGTCAGGAGGGTTGATGGCCACGCAGGGCCCAGGAGGCGATCACCAGCCGCTGAATCTCGCTGGTGCCTTCGTAAATTTCGGTGATGCGCGCGTCCCGATAGGCGCGCTCGACGGGATACTCGCTGCTGTAGCCATTACCGCCGTGAATCTGAATGGCTCTGTGCGCCACGCGCGTAGCCATCTCGCTGGCATACAGCTTGGCGATGGATGCCTCCATGGAAAACCGCGCGCCGGTGTCCTGTTTCCAAGCCGCGCGACGCGCCAACAGCCGCGCCGCGTCGATTTCGGTAGCCATGTCGGCCAGCATAAACTGAATCGCTTGAAACTCCGCGATCGGATGGCCAAAGGCTTGCCGCTCGCGCGCATAGGCGAGCGCTGCTTCGTAGGCGCCCTGGGCGATGCCGACGGCTTGCGACGCGATTCCGACGCGGCCGCCGTCGAGAGTGGAAAGGGCGATCTTGTAACCCTCGCCTTCATTCCCGACGCGGTTCGCCACCGGCACAGTGCAGTCCGTGAAAACTAATTCCGTGCAGGCGGTGGCATGAATTCCGAGCTTTTTTTCTTCTTTACCAACGGAGAATCCGGGCGTGCCTTTCTCAATCATCAGCACGGTGATTCCCTTCTCCGCTTTTTCGGGCTGCGTGTTGACGTACACCATCGCCGCATCCGCCACGCCGCCGCAGGTAATCCACGCCTTCGTGCCATTCACGATGTAGCAGTCGCCCTGGCGCACGGCCCTGGTGGCAAGCGCCGCGGCGTTCGAGCCGGCTTGTGGTTCGGTGAGCGCATAACAGCCGATCGCTTCGCCGCGCGCCATCGGCTCCAAATATTTGCGCTTTTGTTCCTGGGTGCCAAAGCGATGCAAGCAGTCACCGTACAGCGAGTTCTGCACCGAGAGGATCACGCCCGTGGACGCGCACACGCGAGAGATTTCCTCGATGGTGATGCTGTAGCTGACGTGATCCATACCTGCGCCGCCGGACGATTCGGGCAGCGCAACGGCGGTGAGCCCCAGAGCGGCGGCCTTGCGAATGATTTCACGCGGGAAATGGCCGGTCTCATCCAGTTCCTTGGCGAAGGGACGAACCTCTGCCTCGGCAAACTCGCGAACGCTTTTTTGCAGCAGCTTTTGCTCTTCGTTCAGCTCGAGATTCACGGATTTGCTCCCGCATCTACAAAGATGGGTAACAGGGCACCTGTTGAGGCCGTGGCACTGGCCTGATTCTATCAGTTTGTGAGACGGCAGCCGTGGCGCTAGTCGAAAGGCCCGCAAATGGCGATAATCGGGACGGCTCATGGAGAAACACGCCGGTTCCGAGCCGATTCTCAGCTGATCGCCGCGATCAGTTTCAGAGTGAATCGCGGTTCGTCAGCAGGTTACGTGAGGTGAAGAATGGAAGCACGTCTCGATGCACTCAAAATCGCGCCGCAGGTGTATCCGGCCGTCGCAGCTCTTCAAAAATACGTGGATTCTTGCGGACTTGAGCGCCCGCTGCTGGAACTCGTTCGGTTGCGGGCGTCGCAGATCAACGGCTGCGCGTTTTGCGTGGATATGCACACAAAGGATGCCCGTGCTATGGGGGAAACCGAACAGCGGCTCTATCTCCTGAGCGCCTGGCGCGAGTGCCCGTTCTATACGGATCGCGAGCGAGCCGCGCTGGAATGGACCGAGGCGGTTACGTTAGTTAGCGAGACGCACGTTCCGGATGAGGTGTACGAGCGCGTAAAGCGGCATTTCTCGCCCATGGAGATCGTGAACCTGACCGCGGCAATCGCCATGATTAACACCTGGAACCGGCTCAGCGTGGCTTTTCGGACTGTTCCCGGAACGTATCAGCCGAATTTGCAAGAACTTAAGAAGGGCGCCTAATTTCTGGTTGGGACTGGCGGCCAATTGCGGGCAGAGGCGCAATTTGCCTATAATGGCGGAGTAGGCGAAGCGCTTGACCGATAGCCCTCTCTTGGCGTGTCGGCCGGCAGCGCAATGGCTTTCTAGAATGCCCGACTCGCAAATGATCGATCCGGCTGAGAAAATCAAGCAGAAGCTGAAGGACGAGATCGCGGCCCTTGAGCACGAGCTTCATAGCGAGCTGCCCAAGGAGATCAAAATCGCGCGCGCGCACGGCGATCTTTCCGAGAACGCTGAATACAAGTACGCCAAAGAACGCCAGTCCTACGTGTCCGCCCGTCTTGGGCAACTCCACCAACGCATGGCCAACCTGTCGATGATGAACCTCACGAACTTGCCCAAAGACCGCGCCGCGTACGGATCGCGCATCGTGGTCCTCGATACCGAGAAGGATTCCAAAGTCAGCTACAAGCTGGTGACGGTGGAGGAAGCGGATGCCGCGCAGGGCTTGATTTCGACGAGTTCCCCGATCGGCCGCGCGCTTCTGGGCAAGAAAGTGGGCGACGAGGTGCGGGTGACCACACCGGCAGGAGTGAAAAACTACGAAGTGGTGGAGCTGCTGACGATCTACGATGAAGAATAGCGGAGTGAGGCTCCATCGTTGCTAACGCACTCATGCTGATGCACGCTACGTTGATGCAGCCATGTTGATGCAAAAGATCAGCCGCTACTTTTCCTGGCCCATCGAGCGCCTGGCGGCGCTGCTGGCGAGCACCGGAATCCATCCCCACGTCATCACGTGGTCCGCTCTGGTGGCGAACCTGTGTGCGGGCGTCCTATTCGCGGAGGGGCGATTCCCTGCCGCTGGGGGAATGGTAATCGTCGCGGCGCTTTGCGATCTTCTCGACGGCGCGGTAGCGCGCATACAGAACCGCGTGTCGCTTTTCGGCGGATTTCTCGATTCGATCCTCGATCGCTACGCGGATTTCCTTCTTTTTCTGGGCCTGCTCGTCTATTACGTGGAGCTGAACCATTTCCGCTACGCGGTGCTGGCCGGCGCGGCAATGGCCGGCGCGGTGATGATCAGTTATGCGAAGGCTCGCGCGGCATCGCTGATTCCAGAATCGGACGTGGGATTTTGGGACCGTCCTGAGCGGCTGGCGCTGATCATATTGGCGGCGCTGACCAACCGCATGGGGCTGGCGCTGTGGGTTTTGGCAATCGGCCCGAACATCACGGTGATACACCGCATCGTGTACACCTGGAAGAAGGCGGAAGCGGCCGGCAACACGCTGCCGCAGGCCGCGGCGCAGACGAGCGGATCGCACTCGCGCGGGCCGGGCTCTCAGCGTCCGTCGTCGCCAGGCACATCGGCACCAGCGCCGGCGCCGGTGCAGTCCAAAGCAGCGCGAGCGAGCCACGTTATGCTGCGCTCCACGCGGCGTTCCATAGGGGGGCAGCGCTGAGGTGCCGAAACTGGTCAGCGTCGTGGGCTTCATCGTCATGTGCGCAGGAATCGACCTGCTGTGGCAATCCCGGATGGACATCCGTTATTGGTTTGCGGCGTATCGATCGATTCTGAGGGAGATCTGGCGGATGCGCGACGTGTCGCGTCTGGTGGCCGCCGCGCGCAAGCGGCAGGGAGCGGTGGGTGTGCTGTTGGGCATGAGCCTTGTTTTCGTGGTTGGCCCGGTGCTGATCCTCACGGGCGTGGCACTGATGTTGCTGCTTCCCCGGTTGTGATTTTCTCCCATCCTTGAAACCCTCTCTCATCGTTCACGGCGGCGCGGGAAATATTCCCGATGGCGCGATGGAAGATTACCGCCGCGGTGTGCGCGAGGGGCTTGCGGCCGGGTGGAAGGTTCTACAGGCTGGCGGCGCGGCCATCGATGCGGTGGAAGCCGCCATTGTGACGCTCGAAGAAGAGCCGGTGCTCGATGCGGGGATCGGGTCGCATCTGAATCGCGACGGCCACGTGCAACTCGACGCGATCCTGATGGACGGAGCATCGCTAAAATCAGGCGCGGTAGCCGGGGTGGAGCGCATTCGCAATCCGATACGCCTGGCGCGATTGGTGCTGGAGCAATCGGAGCACATGATGCTGGTTGGGCAAGGCGCGGAACAGTTCGCGCGCGAGCACGGCTTTCCGCTTTGCGACCCCGAAGAATTGATCACGGAAGCTGCCCGGCTCGACTGGCAAAGCATGCGGAAGGAATTGCGCGCGAGGGAAGGCGCGGCCGAGCGGCCGAGCGGCACGGTGGGCGCCGCGGCGCTGGATGCGAATGGGAGTCTCGTCGCGGGCACCTCCACAGGCGGGACTCGCGGAAAATATCCGGGTCGAGTGGGTGATTCGCCGCTGATCGGATGCGGCTGCTACGCCGATGCCGAGGCCGGCGGAATATCGTGCACGGGGTACGGCGAAGGCATCATGAAAGTGGTGATGGCGAAGATGGCCGCCGACCTATTGCGCGATCCGCGCGTGCTTACGCCACACCGCAAGAAGCGCGGCGCGGCAACGATCGCGCAGGCGGTGGCCGATGCTTGCATTCGAATCCTGCAACATCGCGCCCATGCCACCGGGGGTTTGATTTTGCTGGATCGCGAAGGACGCCCGGCGGCCGCGTTTTCCACTCCGCGGATGGCCTACGGCTACGTGGAAGAGGACGGATCTTTCGTGATCGCGCCGTAAATGTGCATGCGGCGGCCGGGATTTCGGCCTTCGCCGCAGTTTCGTCCGCAAACCTGGACATTTTTTTAGAAAACTCCTTGCGCTTGGCGGCGGTTTGCAAGAAAATTCCCGCAGACACACTTAGCTACATAAGGGCCCGCGCAACGCCATCTTCTCTCCTCGGACGTCTCGCGCGGGCCTCCTTTTTTGCTTGGTGTACGCCCGCCGGGAGTACAATACCCGATCGAAATCAAGCCACGGAGGCGCTTATGCCGATACGCGATATGTTCCTGCCCGAGTTCGACCACGAGATGGAAACTACGCGCAAGACGCTGGAGCGCGTTCCCGAAGGGAAACCCGACTGGAAACCACACGAGACGTCGATGCCGATGGGGCGGCTGGCCGGGCATATCGCCGAGCTGGTGGGATTCGGCGCGATGACTTTCGAGGGCGACAGCTTTGACTTCGCTCCGGGTGGAAAATCGCAAAGGCAGCCGACAGTGATGACTTCCCGGCAACAACTGCTGGATATTTTTGACAAAAACGTCGCGAGCGCTCGGGCGGCCATTTCCAAGGCCAGCGACGAAGAGCTGCAGAAAACGTGGGCGCTCAAAAATAACGGGAACACCATGTTTGCGATGCCGCGCATTGGAATTCTGCGCAGCATGATCCTGAATCACATCATCCACCATCGCGGGCAGCTGTCGGTTTACTTGCGCATGAACAAGGCGCCGGTGCCGTCGATTTACGGACCCTCCGCTGACGAAGGGCGCATGTAGGCACCGTGCGGTGATTGCGCGATGTCACGCGTTCCAAAGGTTCGCCGAGCGCGCCTGGCATCCTACGGGCGGAAATCGCGCGCCGATCGATCGGGCGCAATCAAAATCGTCTGAGCGGGATATGGCGCTTCCCGGATCGTGTAAACTCCGGGCCAAAATTTGCTGAGAGACTGGGCCTGCCGCTCGGCTTCGGTGCGGGAGCCGTAAGCGGATACGAAGACCCGCTGCCCGTCGTCTAATTCGCGGATCAGTTCGAACTTCATGGAACCACAATAGCGAAAATTGGGGATTCGGCAGTGACCCGCATCACCGGTCACGTGTGGAGTGACGGCCCTGCGGTTACGTGGCCCGCCCGCGATTCCCGATCGCGGACGGTCAAACTCACCGGCAACAATCGCCCAGAATTGAGAAGAAAGCCTTTCAGCAGGAAATCACGCGGTCATCGTGTTCCGGCACGATTTCACTGAAGAGCACGTCCTGCTCCTGGATCACCGGATAGCCTTCGCAACAGGTGATCAGGTGCGCGAGTGCGCGCGGCAGGAACAAGCCTTCATCGCTGGCGCGCAGATGAGCTCGCGATTGCCAGAGCCCGATCATGGTGCAGCGCGGCTTGGGATCGTTGTACAAGCTGCGGAATAGCATGAACCCGCGGAAGCCGCGTTCCTTTTTTGCCTGGGGCGTTAGCGTGCGCACCGATTCCACAAATTCATCGAGTTTCCCGGGAAGAATGGTAAAGCGCCACATGCGAGAGTACATGAATCGCCCCCCCTGCCCCCGAGGAGCCCCAAGCTGGAGCGGGCACGCGCGCTGAAAAAGTCGGGTGATGCGCGGGTGCGTGGCGCGAAGCCTATCACGGAAAACCGCCGGGAAATAGAGGGAACGAGGCATGAAGCAAAGTCCCGCTTGCCAGGCGGCGCTATAGGCGGGATGCTCGATAAGACAGGACGAACAGCAGGAGGTGCGCACATGGCAATCTCGAGGCCGAGCCCACGGTGTTGGATTCGGCGATCGATCCTATCATTCGCACCCATCGCGCTCCTCGCAAGCCTGGCCTCACCAGCGCGGGCGCGAGGGCCCGCGGGGGGCCGGCGCGGAGCGGCTGCTTACCCGCATCCGGCGCCGATACGCCCCATTCGGCCCATGATGCCGCGGCCAATGCCGATGCGACCGATTATGACGAGGCCGATGCGATCGAACGCGACGGCGTTTCGCTATCGTCCGCTGATGCCGCGCTTTCCCGTTGGGGCACAGGGGCATGTCGCCGCCGGTTTATTCACACCTTCGTTCTTCGCCGCCGACGATTTCGATGGGAGACGGACTCCCGGGTTGGCGCCGGGCACGCGAGGCTATGCCGGCATGGGATATTTCGGCGGATCGTTCTTTGGAGGCCCCGGTGGGTGGGGCTCGCGGAATAATGAAATGCTGCCTCTTGGCTTCGGGCTTTGGCCTGCCTGCGATTCCGCGTCGATTCCAGGAAGATTCTGGACGATTGGCCCGTGTGCCGGGATGGGCGATTACGCTTCCCTGACTCCCGGCTATTCGAGCGAATACATGCTGGAAAATGTTCCGCAACCTTACGCTTACGAAATGGCGCCCGAGATCTTTCTGCAAGAGCCGCAAGCGACTGCGCCGGAAGCAAAACAGCCCAGCACGCCGGCAAAGAAGCCGAACATGGTGGTTTATCTCACCGATGGCAGGGCGGTGCCTGTATCCGACTGGTGGGTGACCGAAGGGCGGTTCTATTTCATCACGCTCAGTGGAAGGACCGAAAGCGTGGATCTGCCGACCCTCGATCTGCAGAAGACGATCGAGCAGAACGAAAAGGACGGGCTGACGTTCATTTTGAATTTCACGCCACCCAATGAACGACCGGTGCTTCCGGCGTTGCCCTGAAGGCTCTGCCGTGGGTTGCCGCGTTGCTTGAAGCCGCGCGGAGGGCTGTGCTAGCATCCGGCTCGCCGGCCATCGAGTCTGCTCCCCGCGGACAGGGCCGCAAGGTTCATCGCGCGCAAGGCCGGGGGGCGGCGCCGTGATGCAGACCGAAGCACACAGATCGGGTAGTCACGCCGAATTGTTTCCATACGAAATGCCTGTCTGGGCGAAGGTGTGGGCGGATTCGCGCCCGGGACGGCGTCGAGAAAGCTCCTTCGATCCGCGGAAGTACCTCCCGCTAACGCACAGCGCGCACACACGCAGCGCGATCGCTCTCGATCGCCCCAGCAAGAGTTTCAGAATTACAGCGAGGTGAAACATGAAATCGTACACGACGGAATGGATACGCAACGTAAGCATTGTCGGCCACGGCGGCACGGGCAAAACCCAGCTCGCGTCGTCGTTACTGTACACAGCGGGGATGACGCCGAGGTTCGGCAAAGTGACCGACGGCACCACCACCACCGACTGGGACGAGGAGGAAATCGCGCGAAAAATCACCATCAGCACGGGGCTCGCCTACGCGGAATGGCAGGGGGAGCATCAGTCGGAAAAAACGAAGATTAATATGCTCGATACGCCCGGTTATTCCACTTTTATCTGCGACGCCAAGGCTTCCATGATCGCAGCGGATTCCGCGCTGATCGTAATCGACGCCGCCGCGGGCGTGCAGGTGATGACCGAAAAGGTCTGGGATTACGCGGTGGAGTACGGGCAGCCGCGCGCGTTTGTGCTGAACTGGATGGATCGTGAGCTGGCAAGTTTCGAGCGCGCTCTGGAATCATTGGAACAAGTTTTCGGCCGCGGAGTAATTCCGGTGCAGCTGCCGATCGGCAGCGAAAAGAATTTCCGCGGCGTGGTGGATCTGGTCACCATGAAGGCGCTGATCTACGCGCCAGACGGCAACGGCAAAGCACAAATCGAAGAGATTCCCGCAGATATGGCCGAAGAGGCGCAGGCCGCGCACGAGAAACTCGTAGAAATGGTGGCCGAGGGCGAAGACGAGTTGATGCAGGAGTTTTTCGAGAAAGGCACGCTGCCGGCCGAGGATCTGAAGAAGGGATTGCACGAGGAAGTTCGCGACAAGAAGGTTTTCCCGGTGCTGCTGAGTTCGGCGCTGCACGGCATCGGTGCGGACGCCATCCTGAATTTCATGGCGGAGATTTTCCCAGATCCCGGCTACCGCGGTTCCGTGCGCGGATTCAAATCCCCGCAACGAACCGGAGAGGAAATTGAGCGCGGAATCGGGGACTCCGAGCCGCTGTCGCTGTTCGTGTTCAAAACCACGGCCGATCCGTTCGCCGGCCGAATTTCATGTTTCAAGGTGATGTCCGGCCTGCTGAAAAACGACGCGATCGCGCAAAACTTCGATCGCGAGTCTGTCGAGCGCTTTCAGCACCTGGAAATATTGCAGGGCAAGACGGCCACAGCGATAGCGGAACTGCACGCCGGAGACATTGGCGCGGTGGCGAAATTGAAAGATACGCTGACCGGCGACACCCTCGGCGAAAAGAACGCGCCCATTTACTATCCGAACGCGCGGATACCGGAACCGTCGATTACTTTCGCCATCGAGCCCAAGACGCGCGCGGACGAGGATCGCATCGGCGTGGCCATTCACAAAATACTGGAAGAAGATCCGTCGCTGCGCTTTTCGCGCGATCCGCAAACCAAGGAATTTTTGCTGGCGGGCGCCGGGCAGCAGCACATCGAAGTGATCGTTTCCCGGTTGCGCAAACGCTACCATGTGGAGCTGACGCTGCATCCGCCGAAGGTGCCATATCGCGAAACCATCCGCGGCAAAGCGGATGCCGAGGGCAAACACAAGAAGCAATCCGGCGGGCACGGTCAATTCGGCGTGGCGCGCATCCGTATGGAGCCACTGCCGCGCGGCAAGGGCGTCGAGTTCGTCGACGATGTTTTCGGCGGGGCGATTCCGAAGAACTGGATCCCTTCGGTCGAAAAAGGCATTCGGGACGCGGCCGAACGCGGCTACCTAGCGGGATTCCCGGTGGTGGATTTCCGCGCGACGCTATATGACGGAAAATATCACGACGTGGACTCGTCGGACATCGCCTTCAAAATTGCCGGCTCGCTGGCGTTTCGCGAGGCCATGAAGCAGGCGCGGCCCGCGCTGCTCGAGCCGGTGATGAGCGTGGAGGTCTACGCGCCGGATCAGTATTCCGGCGACATTATGGGCAATCTGAGCGGCCGCCGGGGAAAGATCAGTGGCAGCGAATCACGCGGCGGGAACGTAGTCGTAAAAGCGCAGGTCCCCTTTTCGGAAATGCTCAGCTACGCCAACGAGCTGATCTCGATGACGCAGGGACGCGGAACGTACTCGATGGAGTTCTCGCACTACGATTACGTGCCAAACGAGCTGGCCGAAAAAGTGATCGCGGCGCACAAGCCGCAGCACGCGGGCGAAGAAACGGGCGAAGCGGCTACAGCTTGATTTCCTTCAGCAGCGCGAACATGCCATGAGATCGTTGCGCGGGCGGCGCGTTCCGCTGCTCGGCGGCGGTTTGCGAATTGTGGCTGGCTCGCTCGCGTGCGGATTGCGATTGCGCATTCCGCGGTCGCGCACCCGACGGCGTGGTGAACGCGTGACATCCCACGCCATAGCACGGTCCCGTGGCGTGGACGCATCCGGCAAGGCTCACAGCAACTAGCAGCAGAAAACAACCGGCAGTCTTCATGGTTGCATCCCTTTTGAGGCGCGCTTGCGCCGCCGACGTGGAGCCTTCACTTGAAATAATGGTGGCACGGAGATGATGGAAGTGGGGCGGATTTTCGAGCGGTGGCATCCGCGAAGGCAATAGAATGTAAGGCGAAGCGGTAGTCCGACGTATGTTTCGATGCGAGACATGCCGAGAACGCCGCAAAAGTGCCTTCCGCCTGGCTCGCCTGCCGCAGCTGGGCGCGGCAACATTTCGCTTCCTGCGTTTGCCAGCCAAGCGCCACAAATTCTCAGCGGAAACTTTGCTGTTCTTGCCACTTGCCAGATGGAATTAAACTGAAGGAATGGCTCGCTCGATTGAAGACTACGCGATGATTGGGAATTGCGAGACGGCCGCGCTGGTGGCGCGCGACGGCTCGATCGACTGGATGTGCCTGCCGCGATTCGATTCCGACGCTTGTTTCGCGGCATTGCTGGGGGCGCCCGAAAACGGTCGTTGGTTGATTGCCCCCACGGCGAAGGCACGCACGAAGCGTCGCTACCGGCCGGATACTTTGATCCTGGAAACGGAGTTCGAAACCGCTAAGGGTGCGGTGCGGCTGACGGATTTCATGCCGCTGAATACGAAAACGGCGACGATCGTTCGCGTGGTACAAGGGCTTCGCGGCCGAGTACACATGCGCACGGAGGCGGTGATCCGCTTTAATTACGGGCGCACCGTTCCGTGGGTGACGCGGGAAAAAGACGCGATGTTAGCGGTTGCCGGCCCGCACCTGTTGGCGCTGCGAACGCCGGTGGAAATGGAAGGCAAGGGGCTGCGCACCGTGGGGGATTTCACCGTGACGGCCGGGAAAACGATTCACTTCGTGATGGAGTACGGAAGTTCGTCCGAAAAAGCTCCGCCGGCCGCCAATTGGAAGAAATGCCTGCGGGAGACGGAACAGTGGTGGCGGCAGTGGACTTCGGCGCTGAAGTACCGCGGCCCGTGGGCCATTGCGCTGAAGCGGTCGCTAATCACCGTGAAGGCTTTGACGTATGCGCCGACGGGCGGGATCGTGGCCGCGCCGACGACTTCCCTTCCCGAGCAACCCGGCGGACCCCTGAATTGGGATTACCGCTATTGCTGGGTTCGAGACGCAACCTTCACCCTGCTGGCGCTGATTCACGCGGGCTACCACGAGGAAGCGCAATGCTGGAAAGAATGGCTCAAGCGCGCCGTGGCCGGAAGCTTCGATCAGTTGCAGATGCTCTACGGCGTGGCTGGCGAGCGCAGGCTACAGGAATGGGAAGCCGATTGGCTGGGGGGATATCGCGGCGCAAAACCGGTACGCATCGGCAATGCCGCCAGCGAGCAGGTGCAGCTGGACGTCTACGGCGAGCTGGCCGATTGCTTGCACCAGGCGCGCGGAACGCGGGAGTTGCCCGATCACGACCGGGAGGGATTCAATCTCCAAATCGAGCTGCTGAAGCATCTGGAAAAAATCTGGCGCGAGCCGGACAACGGCATCTGGGAAATTCGCGGAAAGCGGCAGCAGTACACGCACTCGAAGATGATGGCGTGGCTGGCGTTTGACCGCACCATCAAGAGCGCCGAAATGTTGAAGATGAAAATTCCGCTGGGCAGATGGAAAAAGATCCGGAAACAGATCCACGATGACGTCTGCCGGCATGGATTCAACAAAAAACTGGGCGCGTTCGTGCAGACGTATGGATCGGACCGATTGGACGCCAGTTTGCTGATGATGGCGATCATAGGATTCCTACCAGCGAATGACCCGCGCGTGGAGGGAACGGTAAAGCAGATAGAAAAGCGTTTGATTCGCGATGGATTGGTGCTGCGGTACGAAATTAGCGGATCGAGAAGCGTATCAACGGGAGAAGGAGCATTTTTGCCGTGCAGCTTTTGGCTGGCCGATAACTACGAACTGATGGGCCGACACGACGAGGCACAAAAGACGCTACAGCATCTGCTGGGGCTGTGCAACGACCTCGGTTTGCTGTCCGAAGAGTACGATTTCGAGAATCAGCGCCAGCTGGGCAATTTTCCGCAGGCTCTCACGCATCTGGCGGTGGTGAATACCATCCTCAACCTGCATGCCGCGGAGGGAGGGCCGGCGCACCAGCGCTCGGCGTGGCAAGCTGGGGCGTCATCGCAAGATAAGAAACGGCGTGCGGCGAGGCTGCGGGCCGGCGATTAACTCGATTTTTCGAGAACGGCGGCGAAGAAACCGTCCGTGGCCTGCTGCGCGGGCGAGGTGTGAAAGAAGCCGCGCGCGTCGAAAAGCGCGGCTGGATGCAGGTGGGGCGCAAGATGGGGCGCGAGGAGTTGCGCGGATGCAGCGGCTGGGACGATGCGACAGGCGCCTGAGCTCGCGACCTCCGCGACGACCGATTCGTTTTCCTCCGGCTCGATCGAACATGTGGAATAAACCAGACGTCCGCCCGGCGTGAGGTGCGCCAGCGCCGCACGCAGGAGTTTCGTTTGCAGCGCATGAAATTCGGAGAGCTGGTCCGGGCGCAATCGCCAGCGAATTTCAGGATGGCGCGCCAGCGTCCCGGTGCCGGAGCAGGGCGCGTCGACAAGGATGCGCTCGAATGAGATTGTGAATGGAAGCGGTTGCGCGGCATCCAGGGCGACGAGATCAACCCGGGCGTTTCGCTGCTGGCCATGGCCGGATGCTGCGCCCCCGTTCTCGGGGCGATCTTCTGAACAGCCGGCGGTTACGATGTGCAGCCGCGCAAGCTGACTGCGCATCGCACGAAGACGGTGCTCGTGAAGATCGCCGGCGACGACAAATCCTGTTGGCCCCGCCGCGCGAGCTAGCGCGATGGTTTTGCCTCCCGGCGCCGCGCAAAGGTCGAGCACGCGATCGCCGGCTCCGACGCCGAGAAGAAGCGGTATGCTCTGCGACGCTTCATCCTGGATTGAGATTTCGCCGGCGCGAAACGTTTCGGTGCGGGCAATGCTACCGCCGCTCGCGGCGAAAGCGTCTTTTAACAGGCGGCCTGGCCCGACGCGCAATCCAGCGGCAACGAGATTGCGCAGAATCTCCTCGCGACGCTCGGAATCGTGAATCGCAAACGCGAGACGCGGCGGCCGATTATTCGCTTCGAGCAACTCCACGCTTCCGGATTCACCGAAGCGCGCCAGCCAGCGTTCCACCATCCACGTGGGGTGCGAGTGTAGGATGGCTAAGCGTTCGGCAAGCGGCAGATTCGGCGGCAGGAGTTTTTCAGCGGGAGCCTTTGCGTCCGCGGAGGCACGGCGAAGAACTGCGTTGACGAGAGATGCGGCAGAACTTTTTCGCGCGTGCTTGACCAGTTCCACCGATTCGTTCACCGCCGCGCGCGCGGGAATTTTTTCCAGAAAACGAAGCTGGTAAAGACCGATGCGCAACGAGATCGCAACCGGCAGGTCGAGCCTGGCGATGGGCTTTTTCAGCTGCCGATCGAGCAAAAAATCCAGCAGCCTACGCCAGCGTAGAACGCCGAGAGCGATCTCCGTAGCTAGCGCCGCGTCGGCGGGTTTTACATCGGGCGCGAGCGCGGAATGCAGCAACTCACTTGCATAGGCGGACTCGGATTCGACGCGCAGCAACACATCGAAGGCAATTTGTCTGGCAGCGCTTACCGGCATGATCACTCAATCAGAACACAAGATGAAGTTCGATGCGACGGCCGTTGCTCGCCTTTGGCCCGGTTGCAAGGCGAGCTCTATTCGCCAAAGCGTTCGGAGGAAGCCAGGCGGGCACCGTTGGCGAATTCGCGGGCGGTGACGCGCTTGCGTCCTTCGAGCTGGACGAACGTGAGCACCAACTTGGAATTACCGCATTGAACGTGGATGAGCGAATCTCGCGCATCAAGCGTGCCGGGCGGAATCGGCGAAGCGGACGCATCCAGCGGAGGGCGCAAGGCGCCGGCAGCCGGCTTCGGGAAATCCTCCGCGCTGAGGGGGCGGCCCCAGATGCGGCAGATTTTGCCGCGAAAAGTGGTGAACGCGCCGGGCCACGGATCGAGGCCGCGAATCTGGTTGTAAATGTAGTGCGCGGAGAGCTGCCAATCGATGCGGCCGTCCTGCTTGCGCAGCGGCGGCGCGTATGTTGCCTCGGAAGCGATTTGCGGAACCGGAGCAATTTGGCCGCGATCGAGTTTACGAAGAGTGTCGGCGACGAGCGGCGCCCCGGCTTCGGCCAAACGCGTGGTTAGCTCGGGAGCGGTTTCGTCGCGGCCGATTTCCGTTTCGTAGCGCAGAAGCGTCGGCCCAGTGTCCAGGCCCGCGTCGATTTTCATGGTGGTGACGCCGGTGCGGGATTCGCCATTGATAATCGCCCAGTTGATGGGAGCCGCGCCGCGATATTTCGGCAAAAGCGATGCGTGTAAATTGATCCAGCCCAGACGCGGAATATCTATCAGCCGCTGCGAAATGATCTGTCCATAAGCGATGATCACCGCCGCATCTGGGGCGAGCCGCTGAAAATATTCGAATGCTTCGCTGGATTTGATTTTTTCCGGCTGGTAGACGTCCAGCTTGAGATCCAGAGCCGCAGCTTTCACGGCGGAAACGCCGACTTCTTGGCCGCGGCCACGCGGACGATCCGGCTGCGTGATCACGCCCACAATTTCAAAATCGGATTGCGCGTTCAGGTGGCGCAGCGAAGGAACGGCAAACGCAGGAGTGCCGCAGAAAACGATGCGCAGCGGCACGGCGCGCCTACCACTCGCCGGCTTTTTTCAGTTTGCGGATTTTGCGCTTGATCAGGTCGCGCTTCAGGATGCTCAGATGATTGATGAACAAGATGCCATCGAGGTGGTCGATTTCGTGGCAGAAAGCGCGGGCCAGCAAGCCTTCGCCGCGCATTTCGAATTCTTCGCCGGTTAAATTCTGCGCGCGAATGGTCACAAACGACGGACGCAGCACGCGCCCGCGAAATCCGGGCAGCGAAAGGCAGCCCTCTTCTTCGTGCTGCTCGCCTTCGGCATGAATGATCTGCGGATTGGCGCAGACCAGCCTGGCTTCCGGATTTTTGCCGTTGGTGACGTCAATCACCGTGACGCGCAGGCCGATGCCGATCTGCGGGGCGGCCAAGCCGACTCCTTGCGCCGCGTACATGGACTCGAACATGTCGTCCGTGAGTTTGCGAAATTCTTCGTCGAAAGCCTCCACCGGTTTGGTGGGCGTTTCGAGCACTGGGTCGCCGTATTTGACAATGGGATGGATCATAGCGATTTATCTATTTTGCAAGCTGATCTAGAAATTGTCCAACTGACGCTGGTAGCCATCGTAATTTCGCCGCAGCTCGTCGAGCGAATCGCCCCCAAATTTTTCGAGGAACGCGCCGGCAAGAGTGAGCGCGATCATCGCTTCTCCGGCGACGCCACCCGCGGGAACCACGCAGATGTCCGATCGCTCGTAGGCGGCCTTGACCGCCTCTTTGGTGTTGAGGTCGGCGGTAAGCAGCGCGCGACGAAGGGTGGAAATCGGTTTGAGATAGCCGCGCACGACGATATCCTGCCCATTGGTAATGCCGCCTTCAATGCCCCCGGCGCGATTCGATGAGCGGCTGAACCGTTTGCTGGTGTCGTCGTAGCGGATTTCGTCCTGCACCTCGGAGCCGTAACTGGTGGCGTTGGCAACGCCGGAGCCAATTTCCACGCCCTTCACCGCCTGAATGGACATAATGGCGCGGGCCAGCTTGCCATCGAGCTTTTCGTCCCATTGGACGTGCGTTCCGAGCCCCGGGGGCACGCCGCGAGCAATCACCTCAAAAATTCCACCGACGGAATCGCCGGCGCGCAGCGCGTGGTCCACTTCGGCCTTCATCTTCGCTTCCGTTGCGGAATCCACGCAGCGCAGCGGCGATTCCAAATCTTCGCAGACGGCGACGATTTCCTCCCAAGTAGCTTGTCGCTCGAGAGTCACGTGGCCGACGGCAACCGTGTGGCTGAGCACGGCGATTCCGAATTCGCGCAGCAGCAACTTGGCGAGCGATCCGGCGGCCACCCGTGCAGCCGTTTCACGGGCCGAGGCACGCTCTAAAATGTAACGAGCATCGTGAAAATTGAACTTTTGAGCACCGGGAAGGTCGGCATGGCCCGGTCGCGGCGCGGTCAATCGGCGTTGCGCTTCCTCGCCGCCCTCGATCTCGGCTACCGGCAGCGCTTTCTCCCAGTTTTTCCAGTCGCGGTTTTCGATGCGCAGGGCGATGGGAGCGCCGATGGTCTTCCCATGGCGCACGCCAGAGAGGAACTCGGCCTGGTCCTTCTCGATTCGCTGGCGGCCGCCGCGCCCGAAGCCAAGCTGCCGGCGATGCAGTTCGCGGCTAACGAACTCCAGATCGACAGGCACGCCCGCAGGCAAGCCCGAAATCCAGGCGATGAGCGCCTGCCCATGAGACTCCCCGGCGGTGACGAATCGCAGCATATGTCTGTGGGCCCGGCGTGCAGGCACGAATCGAGAATTCTACCGGACGCGCCGCCGCTCGTAAAGGCCGGATGGATTGCAGTAAAGCGGAGCGTGCAATTACGACAGCGAGAGATGGATGATTGCTTGACGCGCCGTACACCGGACGTTAGGCTTTTCAAAGATCGGCGGGAATCCGCTGCCGGCGCAGGAGACGATGCCCGAGAATAGCGAAGCTCCCTCAGTAGTGGACGTTCTTGGGGATGGAATCAAGCGCTGGATATTTTCGCTGCAGGATTACTCACTGCTGGCGTTCCAGTCTATCGTAAACGTCGTTACTCCCCCCACCTATTGGCTCGATACTCTGGAACAAATGGATTCGATCGGAGTGGGCTCGCTGTGGATCGTGGCGCTGACCGCATTGTTTATCGGGGCAGTCCTGGTACTGCAGACTGGCGCGGAATTCGAGCGATTCGGCGAAAAGGCCTACACCGGCACCGCGGTATCGCTGGCGCTGGTTCGCGAATTGGGGCCGGTGATCACAGCTCTGTTGGTAGCCGGACGCAACGCTTCAGGAATCGCATCGGAGCTCGGATCGATGGTAGTTACCGAGCAGGTGGACGCCATGCGCGCGTTGGGAACCGATCCGCTGCGAAAATTGGTGACCCCGCGGATGGTCGCCACCGTTTTGACGCTGCCTCTGCTGGTGGCGGTCGCGGACTTTATCGGTTTAATCGGCGCCTTCCTGTATTCCTATTTATCACTAGGGATGGGAGAAGTGCAGTTTTGGTCGCGCGCAATCAACGCGCTGTCCTTTGGGGATTTGGTGCAGGGCTTCGTGAAACCGATTGTGTTTGGCTTCATCATCGCGACCATCGCCTGCTATAAGGGCCTGCGTGTGCGAGGCGGCACGCAAGGTGTCGGTAAAGCCACCACCTCCGCGGTGGTGATCTCGTCGGTGCTGATCCTGGTAGTGGATTTCTTTCTCGGACGAATTTTTTTGCACATCTTCTGAGCTTCAGAAGCAGCGTCGCCAAGCCGCTGGGGCCGCTGCTGGACACAAAGGAGCGGGCTCGCACGCGGGAAAAGCTCCCGCTGCGGAACCTGGTAGTTTCCATCTATAATTCTGCGTATGACGCACTCGCCTCGTCCGGCGTCTCCTGCGGAGGTCACAACCGTTCCGGGCGAACCACTCATCGCCTTCAAAGACGTTTACATGGGGTTCACTGAAGGCGACGTGCTGCAAGGAATCAGCTTCGAAGTCTGGCCCGGCGAGACCAAGATTCTGCTGGGCGAAACCGGCACCGGTAAAACGCTGATCATGAAGTTAGCAGCGGGCCTGATGCAACCGGATTCCGGGCATGTCTGGGTGATGGGCCACGATCTGGGAGAGATGCCTGAAAACGAACTGCTCGATTTTCGCAGGCATCTTGGCTTCGTGTTCCAGGAAGGCGCGCTTTTCGACTCGATCACCGTGGCGGACAATGTGGCCTTCCGCTTGCGGGAGGAACTGAACTCGGAAGCCGAAGTGGAGGCACGCGTCCACGAGGTTCTGCGCTTCGTGGAGCTCGATTCGACTTTCGAGATGTTTCCGGGCGATCTATCTGGCGGGATGCGCCGGCGCGTGTCGATCGCGCGCGCGTTAGCGGATCGGCCGCCGGTCGTGTTCTACGACTCGCCTACAGCGGGACTGGATCCGGTGACATCGCAAACGATCATCACGCTGATCATGCGCGGCCGCGATTTGCAGGATGTGACGTCGCTGATCGCCACGCACCGCGTGCAGGATGCCTTCGGCCTGGCAAATTTCCGGTTCGACGCGAGCGCCGGCCGCGTAGTGCCGCTAGGTGTGGTCCCTCCCGATGTCGTCCGGCCGAGGGGTGATGGCCGGCGCGACGCCCCCAACGGAGATTGCACGCCGGCCACGCCGAACTCCAAACCGACGAACGTGCTGGTGTTGCGCGAAGGGCGCATCTATTTCGAAGGAGAAGCTGACGATCTGCTGCACACATCAGATGACTATCTGAAGAAATTTCTCGCATCCGCGGAGTAGCACTTCGCGCAGGGATATCTACGGAGGATTGTAATGGCGCAGCGAAAACAGTTGACCTGGTCGGAGTTGCGGGTCGGGATCTTCGTGCTGGTGGGGCTAGTCATCGTCGCGGCGGGCATCCTCTACGTCACCGGCGCCTCATTCTTTGGCCCGAAATACGACCTGCGGGCGTACGTTCCGGAGGCCGACAATCTGCAGGAAGGCGCTCCGGTAGCTCTCGACGGCGTCAACATCGGCAATATCCAGTCCATTCACCTGACGCCGCATCCGCAAGATCGAATGCATGGCGTCACCCTGGTGCTGCGCATCTCCCGAAAGTTTCAGTCGGACATTCGCACCACCTCAAGAGCGAGCTTGGTGACCGAGGGCCTTCTCGGCGATCGTTACGTCAACATCACACGCGGCCTGACTGGCCAGGAGATTCCCGACAATGGAGTCGTCCCCAGCGAAGAAGTGCCAGATATCAAGCAGGTGGTTGAGCGGGGAGCGGACCTGATGCAAAGCCTCGGCGCGCTGACCGATGACGTGCAAGTAGTGGTCAAGAAGATTCAGACTGGCAACGGAACTCTCGGCAAGCTGATGAACGATCCATCGCTCTACAATCATTTGAACGACACGGCCGCCAAGCTGGACGCGATGGCCACTTCCATTCAGGAGGGCCAAGGCACGGCCGGCAAGCTGATTGCGTCCGACGAGTTGTACAAGAAGGTGGACGCGACGGTCACAAACCTCGACGACGCTTCGGCTGCCGTAAAGAATCAAAAAGGCACCATCGGCAAACTCATTTACGATCCCAGCGCCTTCAACGACATCAAGGGTATGGCGCACAACGGCAACGCGCTTCTGGGAGACATCCGCCAAGGCAAAGGAACCCTGGGCAAACTTGCCACCGACGATCAGCTATACAGCAACCTGCGCGATGCGTCCGCGAATCTTCGCGACGTGACGGGAAAACTCAACAACGGACAGGGCACCATGGGCAAATTCTTGTCCGATCCGCAGCTCTACGACAATTTGACGGGACTCACGGGAGATATGCGGGTGCTGATGAATGATTTCCGCAGAAATCCCAAGAAGTTTCTTCGCATCAAGCTCGGAATTTTCTAGCGCGCTAGGTCTCGCGAACAGACTGGCCGAACCAGACGACTGGCTAACACGAGTACTCCGCCGGGGTGAATCTTTGCCAGCGATTGCCGCGGATGAATGCCCGGAGTCGCAAACCTGGATACTATCCGCGAAGCAACGTCGCCTGGTTAATTTTCCTCGCGCGAGGAAAGTTCGATCGCGAGTTCGCGGACGCGGCGCAGGTCCAACTTACCTGTTCCTAGGCGCGGCAACTCCTCCACGGCAAAAAACTGGTTCGGGCGCGGCGTCCATAGGTTGGGAAGTCCTGATTGCGGCAGCTGCTCGAGCACGATCTTCAGTTCCTCGGCTTGGAATAGATGGAGCACCACCAGACGCTCGCCTTTTTTGCCGTCGGGCACCGCGGTTACCACCAGTTTTTGTTCCGTGGCCCCGGCAAGCTCGTGCAAACGGTCCTCGATCTTCACGTGCGGCACCATTTCGCCGCCAATCTTGCTGAACCGGCTCAGGCGGTCGGTAATAGTCAAAAAGCCATCTTCATCTTCTGCGGCGATATCGCCAGTCACGTACCAGCCGTCCTGCAAAACCTCAGCGGTTTTCTCCGGCTTGCCAAGGTAACCTTGCATCACGTTCGGACCTTTCACCAGCAGCAGCCCGGCTGTGCCGACGGGCGCTGGTTCGCGCGTATCGGGATTGACGATCCGCACCGTCACGCCCGGCAGCGGATGACCGATGCGTCCGCGCTTTGCACCTACCTGCCTGAATCCGGGAGCGCGAAAATCGGCCGTGTTTACGGCAACGACGGGCGAGCATTCCGTCGCGCCGTAACCTTCCAGCGGGCGAATGCCGAAGCGATCTTCGAATGCCGCGGCGAGCCTTTCCGGTAGTTTCTCGGCGCCCGCGATCACAAATCGCAAGCTGCCAAAATCCTCCGGCGAACAGCGGCGCAGATACGCTTGCAGAAACGTGGGCGTGGCCATCAAAAAAGTTACCAGGTAATCGCGAACCAGCTCGCCCACCGCGGCAAGATCGAGCGGACTCGGATGATAAACGACGCTCACACCGAGCACCGCCGGCAGCCATAAAGTCACAGTAAAACCGAAGGAATGGAAAAATGGAAGCACGCCGAGCAGGCAATCGTGCTTGTCCAGCATGAACGTCTGCCCCACCTGATCGATATTCGACGCGATGTTGAAGTGCGAGAGCATCACGCCCTTGGGATCGCCGGTGCTGCCGCTGGAAAAAATCACCGTGGCCAAATCGTCCATCGACTTGCGCTTGCCCCCGCCTAACTTGCGCTCGATCACTCCACCGGGACAAAACCACAGAAGCAGCGCAGCAAATCGCTCGCCGAGTTGTGGCGAAGCGGCCGCTTCCTCCAACAAGATCGTCTTGCCGGGGATGCGCAGCGGAATCTTGTCCAACAGCAGCTTGGTGGTGATCACCGTTTCAATCTTGCATTGCGCGGCGGACGACGCCAGCGCTTCGTCTGACGTCGTGTAATTCAGGTTCACCGGAACTTTCCCGGCGAGCATCGCCGCAAAGTTCACCAGCGCTCCTGGAATCGAAGGCGGGAGCAGAATTCCCACCATCTCATGCCCCTCCCAACGGGGCCGCAGCCGCCGCGCCAGGAAGATCGCGCTGAGCAGCACGCCGGACCACTTCATTCTCGGCCGGCGCTTATCGGCCATGGCGAAGCGGAACGGGTGCCGGTGCGCCGTCTGAATCAGCGCGCGATGCAGCGTGCGCATGCGGCTTTTGCGATGCGCGAACGCCTCCGCCTGCAATTGCTGAACGGCTTTGCGCACCTCAAAAGTGGACGCGTTCGCCGGCATGAGCGCGCCGAAGCTGACCGTGACCGGATACGGAATTGCGCGCGGCCATTTCCAGACGAAGCGGCCGCGCTCGAAGCTGAAAATGCTGCCCCACACTCCATCGAGGCTCACCGGAACGATCGGCGCGTCCACGCCCTTCATGATGCGTTCCATGCCACGGCGAAAGGGCAGAAGCTGCCCAATGCGGGTGATCTGCCCTTCGGGAAAAATGCAAACCACTTCGCCCTTTTTGATCGCTTCCGTGGCTTCGCGCAGCGACTGCAGCATCTCGCGCGGACGCTGCTCGGACGAAATTGGAATCGCGCGAATCATTTTCGCAAACGGTTTCACGTACGGCAGGTCGTAAATGCCCTTGTACATCAGGAAGCGGATGGTGCGATCGGTCGAGGCCATCAGCAGCAGCGCGTCCACAAATGACATGTGATTGGCAACGAAAAGCGCACCGCCGTTTTCCGGAATGTTGTCGCGCCCTTCCACGTGAATGCGATAGAACGTGTGCGTCGCAAGCCACAACACGAATCGCAGCATCGAATCGGGCAGCAGGTAAATCGAATAGGCGGTGGTGACCAGCGTCAGGATCGCGCCATCGAGAAACATCGTGCGCGCAGATTGATGGAATACTCTGGCGAACAAATAATACGCGGCGGACGACAGCAGGATGCCGATCCAGGACACTAGATTCGCCGCGGCGATCACTCCGCCCTTTTCCTCCGGCCGCGGGCGATGTTGGATCAATGCGCCTAACGGAACCGCGAATATCCCTCCAAAGAATCCCAGCAGGGCCAGCCGAGTTCCCACCGAAATTAGCGAGTGCGCCGGCAAATACAGCCATACTCCGAACACGGTCATCCCCACCGCACCGAGCGGGATCAGCCCATATTCAATCTTGCCGCCGGAAAGATAGCCGGCCGCAACGCTTCCCAATCCGATTCCGATCGCGATGGCGGCTTGCAGGTAGCTGGTCTGCTGATCGTTGATTCGCAGTGTGTCATGGCTGTAGATCACGATGACGGTTTGCAGCAGCGCGGCGAGAAAAAACAGGTAAGTGTTCCCAAGAACGGCCCAACCGAGAACGCGATCGGCCGTGATCTTCCGCATCTGTGCCCATAAATCGCTGATTGGATTCCAATGGAATTGCTTCGCTGGCGCGGCAGCCGAAAGCCGCGAAATGCCAAGGCTTGCGAGCAGACCAAAGCACGTACAGCCCAAGAGGATGAATCCGGAGACAGTTTCTCGACCGCGATAGGCATCAGCGAGGAAACCGGCGATAGCAACACCGGCGATTCCGGAGAGGAACGTGCCGAACTCGATGATGCCGTTGCCCCAGGATAATTTCGGCTCGGGCAAAAGCTCCGGTAGCAGCCCGTACTTCGACGGGCCAAAGAGCGCGCCCTCCGTGCTGATCAGGAACACTCCGGCGCATTCCATCGGCAGGTTTCGCAGCGCCAGACTGGCGATAAAAAACGCCATAACTGCGAACTCGAAGACTTTTGTCCCGATGGTGACGGTACGCTTGCTGTAGCGGTCCGCCAGATTGCCGCCCGCCATCGAAAAAAGAATGAATGGAATGGCGAAGAGCGCGTTGACGATCGGCACGAGCTCGTCTTGCCGGGCGCGCGTAAAATTCATCCCGATGACGATGTAAATCACCAGGAATTTCAGCGCGTTGTCGTTGAAGCCAGTCTGGAATTGCGTGACGATCAGGCTCCAAAAGCCGCGCCGCCAGTTGGACGGGAGCGGATTGCGTGAATCGGCCGTGCGTGGTGGAGCGTCCGTCACGGTGGAGGAAGCCTGTTCGTCAGGCATAGCGGGAATGTATCAGTTCAGAGTCAGTCCAATCACTTTAGTTTATCGCGGGAGTGCTGCGGAAACCGCCGTGAGCCTTGGGGGAGGGCCTTACAGAGCGTAGGTTGTAAACCGAATAGCGTGGAGGGTGACGAGCCTATGCGATCACGCGAAGCGAACGAGAATCGTCGCCGGTCTGCGCGGGCGCCGCAACGGACGAAGCAGGCAACGGAGTTTCGCGCTTGTTGAATTTCTGCGCGATGTAATCGTCCACCAGCGCGCGAAACGCGCCGGAAAGCTGGTCGTAAGTGCCTTCCAGCGTGGTGAATTTTTGCCCGTCGATATAAACGGGACAGCGCGGCGATTCGCCCGTTCCGGGCAAGCTGATGCCGATGTTTGCGGCTCGCGATTCACCGGGGCCATTCACGATGCACCCCATTACCGCTACTTTCATCTCTTCCACGCCCTCGTAGTTCCGCTTCCACTCGGGCATCGAATCGCGGATGTAGCTCTGAATGCTCTCGGCCAATTCCTGAAAGGTAGTGCTGGTGGTGCGCCCGCAGCCGGGGCACGCCGTTACGCTAGGGGCAAACGAGCGCAGCCCGAGGGCCTGCAGCAACTCGCAGGCGGCGTACACTTCCTCGCGGCGGTCGCCATTGGGGCGAGGCGTGAGCGACACGCGGATGGTATCGCCAATCCCCTCATTCAGCAGAATGCCCATCGAAGCCGCCGACCAGACCAACCCTTTCGCGCCCATGCCTGCTTCCGTCAAGCCGAGATGCAGCGGCTGATCGGTCTTGTTGGCCAGATCACGATAGATATCGAGCAGGTCATTGGGTCGCGAAACCTTGCAGGAAATGATGATCTGATCCTTGCGCAATCCGCATTCGAGCGCGAGCGCGGTAGATTCGATCGCCGAGAGCACCATGCACTCGTTGAGTATCTCTTCCGACGTTTTGCCCAGGTCGCGGTCGGTGTTCTCCTGCATCTTGCGCATCACCAACTCTTGGTTGAGCGAGCCGCCGTTTACGCCGATGCGCACCGGTTTACCATTGTCGCGCGCCACGCCGCAGATTGTAGAGAACTGCTCGTCGCGCCGCTTGCCGTGGCCCACATTGCCGGGATTGATGCGGTATTTATCGAGCGCTCGGGCGCAATCGGGATATTTCGTGAGCAGCACGTGTCCGTTGTAATGGAAGTCGCCAATCAGGGGGGCGTCGCAGCCGGCATCCAGCATGCGCTGTTTGATTTCCGGCACCGTGGCGGCGGCTTCAGGCACGTTCACCGTAACGCGCACCATCTCCGAGCCGGCTTGCGCCAGTTCGATACACTGCCGCGCGGTGGTGGCGGCATCAGCCGTGTCCGTATTGGTCATCGACTGCACGACGACCGGCGCGCCGCCACCTACCAAAACTTTGCCGACCCGAACTCCTACTGTGTTGTGCCGTTTGCGTTGCATGCAGGTCCAATTGTAGCGAATCCGCCGCGCCGCGGCTAGCGGGTCACAGCAGACACAGTGCAGGCGTGCGAACTTCGCCGAGCGGGCGCCATCGGCAACACCGGCAACCGGCTAAGACTAATAGCTGGGCCGATGGTTCGCGCTGGCTGATTTAGTCGGGCGCGCCTGCGGAACGACCGTGGCCATTTTGCGAATCATGGCCAGCACCAACCTCTTGTCGTCGTCCGACAGTGTGGTGGAATATCTTTTGATCTCCGCCAGGAACCGGATCTCTTCCTCGGAAAGCTCTCCGAGAATTTTACGCGTCTCACGGTCCTGCGGAGTATCCGTACCGGGGAAAAAGTCCGCCAGGCTGATCTCCATGGCTTCGGCGATCTTCGCCAGCGTCTCGAGCGAAGGCACCGTGTGACCGTTTTCCACGCGTGAAAGGTAGCAGCGCAGCAGCCCGGTTCGCCGTTCGATGTCGCCCTGCGAGAGGCCCCGGTCGCTTCGGTACGAGCGAATCACTTCCCCAATATTTACCTTTGGCTTTTCTTTTGGCATGGTATCTCTTCGGACAACAGCCCGTATCCTACGAGTCAACGTTTCGGCGCGCAAGGAGAATTTAGGCCGGTAGTTGCCGAAAACAGCACGGCCGGTAATCCGCACGCTCTATCTAGGCGAATCGGGAAACCGCCGGAAAAAGGTAGCAGCGCGGCGCGTCTGAAACCGCTCGTGCGCTTCGCGAGAAGAAACTAGTCCGAGATCGCGTTGAAAACCGCGGCATGTCGCGGCAATCCTACGAAACCAACTGCGCGGCCTGCGTCGCCGTTAAACCTTCGCGGTGCCTTTTTCCAGCTCTCTTGTTGGCATAGAGAGCATCGTCGGCGCGCTTCAGCAACTCCGCGGATGTTTCCCCCGGCTTGTAATCCGTCCATCCGCGCGAAAAGCGGCAGGGCACCTTGCTCTGCTCATACTCAAATTCGAGCCCTTCCACGCGCGAAAGCACGTGCCTTACTTCATCGGCGCGGCACTCAGGCAAAACCACCATGAACTCGTCGCCACCCAGCCGAACGGCCAAATCCGAACCTCGAATGGCCCGCTGCAGGCGTTCGGAAAAGGTTTTCAACATCAAGTCGCCCGCTGCGTGGCCCAGTCGGTCGTTTATCTGCTTCAGGCCGTCAATATCGATCAGCAGCACCGTCAAAGGCCGTGCGTGCCGCACCGCGCGACTGATCTCTTCAGCCAGGCGCTGCTCGCCCGAACGCCTGTTGTAGAGACCCGTCAACTGGTCGAGCGCCGCCAACTTGTACACCTCGTTCGTCAAATTTTCCACTTTTGTAAGGGCGTCCAGCTGATCGGCCATCTGGCCGCGCATGCGCGTGATCATTACTTGCTGGTAGACCAGGTAGACGCTGAAAATCAGAACCATTCCCACCAGCGCTCGCACGGACTGATTCAAATAGAACGAATAGCTGGACTGATCTCTCGACAGCATTGCGGGAAATGCGAAGGAGGCAACCGCAATCGTCAACAAAAGCAGCACGAACACCGTGGAAGACCACAGCCACCACTGCCGCCGATCGAGGTTCCGCCACTTTTCGCGGAACGCCGGCGGTTCCATGCTCCTCGCGTATTGCGACGGCGCTAGCTTTGGCATAAGACCGGGCGCTTGGATGTGCTCCTGTATATGTCCTTAGTACCGCAGCCGCCGAAGCAACTCCATACGTAAGTTCCACGTAGTTTACAAATCGGTAACAAGTATTTGTACGGGCGCATTGGCAGCCATCGGAGAAGATTGATTGGCTTGTCACGATGTCGATCCGCATCCGCCAGGTCCGACGGAGCCTGCACGCGTGGCCCTCCAGTCTGCTCGCGGCCTCCGCCCGTTGACGCCTCAGCCTGACGTGGGCGGGGCGCCGCTCGGTATTATCGATTCAGCCGAAGAAAGTGTATTATTGTCGGACATTGGTCGATTCGCTGAACCGTCTGTCCCGCGATGAAGCTATGCCTCAACTGATTCTGCTTCTCATCATCGGCGCGCTATTGGTGGCGTTGCTGATTCTGGTCGCCCGCCTGGGCTCTGGACCGGAAGGTGGGGCCGAAGCGTTGGTGCGCGCCCGCCAAGCGCTTACACAGCTGCAAACCAATCTGCTGACCGCCGAACTAGTGGACCGGTTTTCGTCCGCCGATGATTACGAATTCGTCGCTTCTTCAGCGCCGCCGAGCGTGAATAGCTCATTCCGCCGCGAGCGGAAGAAGGTTATGCTTGCGTGGATCAGACAGATTCAGCAGCAGACCGCCAGTCTTCTCCGTTTCCATCTCGGCGCCGCGCGCTTCTACACTCGCCTGAGTTTCCACTCAGAAGTGTCCCTGGCCATGGACTTCGGCAGCCTGCTGATCACCTGTCGCACACTTCAGATTCTCGTGCGTTTTGGCGGCCCGCGCGTCGCACCTAGCATCGTGCGCGTTGCCGCTGCGGCGGCAGCGCGAATCTGCGAAGTCTCCGAAAGCGCATTGGCTTTCTTAACCGCCCCCGAACCGCCAGTCGAGCGCTCGATCGCTTCTTAAACGCGAAGATGAAAACACTTTCGAAGTTCAAACAGAGCGACGTTCAACATGCGGTTCGCGACTTGCGCAGCCGCACTCTCGCGGCCCTGGACATGCCCTTGGAGCGGCTGATCTATCTGGCGTCCACGCGCGACTACAACACCGGCCTTTATCGCCACGATGGACTGAGTGTTCGCTACAGTTCCGCCGTGGCTTGTGAGGCGCTGGCCGATTGCCATCGCCAGGCGTTTCAGGATTTGCTGCGGTGCTCGGTGAAGGAATTAGTTTTGCAACTGGAAGGATATATGCGCGCGGCGGGAATCGATGCCGCGGAGTTCTTTAAGTCCTGGAACAGATTGGAGCCCTACCGCGTGGCCGTGCCCGTCGACACGGAACCGCTTGCTGCTGACTTTCTTTGCTGTAATCTCAAGACCGCTTTGGCAATTTTGGAAGTTCGCCTGACTCGGACTCCGATGGCACCAATCGCATGGCCACGCCGGTCACCTGCCCAATGATTTCCGCCTCGGAAGGATACGCGAATTGCCGGATCGTGCAGCTGGAAAGCGGATGCGGCATCAGCGTGAGTTGCGAACCGCGCATTTCGCACCACGAACACGCGTAGCCATCGCGAAGTTCCACGAAGTAAATCGGGCGGTCGAACTCCGTCCGCCATTCGGCGGTCTGTAGCCGGGTCGGGTGGTTTTCGATCTGCACGAACGAGCCGGGTCGCAATAGCGGATACATCGAATAGTCGTCCGTGCCGATATATCCGTACTGGCAATTGCGCACATCCAGCTTTTTAAGTAAAGCAACCGGGACCTCGCCCCATACTTCCACCATTCTGGATATCAGGCTCGTAGTCTCCAGGGTGAAGCCCTTGTCGAAGCGCACCGGAAACGTGACCGCCCGGTCCCCTTCTGGCTCTTCGAACGCTACCAGGTGAGTATTCTCCAATGGCAAGGCGAGCTGATACCTGGGGGTGTCGTTCAAATCGATGCCAAAGACCCTCAAAAGGTCGGTGAATCTGGCGCGGTAGATCACGCTCAGGCTGTAAAGCTTGTAAATGCTAGGGATAGACGTCTTGTTTTCAAGCTGCGTCAGCCACGCGTTGGAGATATAAAACTCTTCGTTCTTCCGATCTTCCGCAATTGACCGGCTGAATTCCTCGACTTCGCGCGTGGTCACTCCCAGCCGATTGCGAAGTTCTCTTAACTGCTCTCCGGGCCGCATGGATAACTCCGTTTGTGTTTCACAATGGAACGGTTTCTGGCAAGGCTATGGCAATCAGCACATTAAGCCCTTCGGGAATCACTTTCAACATTGATTTAGCGGCGGTTGCGGCACGGGTTTCCTGGATGGAACCGAAAACCGGTCATCGTCAATACGGTCCAATATACAAGAAGCGGCGATATCGGTCTTCCTGGCTGACTCTGCTTGGGCGCCTCCTCGACTCGGGGCCGTTCCTTTTTCGCGTCATTGGTGTTTGAAAGTCAGCCGCGAGGCGTTGCCTATGCGAGGCTATGCTTCTAGGGCTGAAACATGGTCGACTTCGCTCGCACTCCGACGAGTTCCGCAAGCCTATATCCCGAGAAGCGCGAAGTTCCGCGGTTCAGCCTGATCGCCGCAGCGGACATCACCGAACCCGCTAGCGGAGTACACATGTCTGGACGGATCTCCGAAATTAGCCGCAAGGGCTGCTATCTCGACGTGTTAAACACGCTGCCGATCGGCACGCGCCTGCGATTGACCATCTCCCGCGATCAAGGCGTCTTTACATCGCAGGCGCGCATTATTTACGTTCAGCAAGGGATGGGCATGGGGATCGCCTTTGTGGACGTACCGCCCGACCAGGCGAAGATCCTGGACGGCTGGCTTGCTGAATTCAGGCACTGAGATCTGGGTGACCCGAAAGGTTTGCGCGGAGGGTCCGCCGAAACCTGAAGAAGAGCCAACGCCGGTGGTTCGCTTCAGCGCAGCCAATTCTGAGGCGGCGAATCGATTTCCCAAAATTCCGGAGAAGATTTTGAAAACTCGACGGCAACCTGCGCCAGACCTGCGTGGACCGGCCCCTTGTAGGCGACCCGCGCTTCCCTTTCGTCCCAGTTCTTGGGATTCATCACCACGAGCTTCTGGCCCAGAGACACATTTTCCTCGAGCATGAGCAGAGCTCCGTGGGCGCTAATGGTCACCGTAAACGTCTCTTCTTGAAACGTCCGGCTGCCGGATTGCCCACGGATTACCACGGGCATATCGATTAAAACTCGCTCGCTCCGCCGCTGGGCCGCATAAGCCATATCGCGCCGCCTCGCTCAATCGCTTCTGCTATTACTATGCTCCGCCCGCGCTCGAACCACAGCGAAAATTTGAGATCGGTTGCGGCGCGGTTACTTATCGCTTCGTCATGGCGGGCGAAACGCAATGCACTTCTTGCCGGGACTCGGCAGCTGCGGGCCAGGTTTTTAGACACGCGGGATGTGACAAGACAGATGTAAAATAGCTTGCATGAACGCGGCAAGCCAGGTGCGTACGACCGCCGGGATCAAAGAGGCCAGCGCCGAGCGGCGCAGGCGGCAAATCGTTCAGTGGATGCGTACCCACCGCGGCCCGGTTGCCGGCGCGGACATGGCCAAGCGCCTGCGGGTAAGCCGACAATGCCTGGTGCAAGATATCGCCATCCTGCGCGCTGCAGGCGAGGAGATCGTCGCCACTCCGCGCGGTTATCGGCTGCCCGATGCAATCAGTCAGAGCCATCGCGCCGTTTTAGCCTGCCGCCACGCGCCGGAACGAACCGAGGAGGAACTGCAGATCCTCGTGGATCACGGTGTCAAGATTCTCGACGTCATCGTCGAACATCCTCTGTACGGTGAATTGCGCGGCTCGCTGATGATCGAATCGCGAACCGACGTTCAGGATTTCTTGAAACAGGTTAAAGGGACGCACGCGTCTCTTCTTTCGTCGCTTACCGGAGGCGTTCACTTGCACACGGTGGAGGCTTCGCGTCCGGAGATGATTTCGAGAGCCCGCGCGCAGCTGCGCCAAAGGGGACTTTTGCTGAAGTAGATCTGAAGCCCTACGGAAGAAATTATGGCCGTCACACGCACAACGCGAGAAACGAGAGTAAAGCAGGCCTTCTATCGGGGCGATACCCTGACCCTTGAGAATTCTGTCTATCGCCAGTCCGTTCTCGCGCTCACGGACCTGCTTTTGCAGGACGACCTTGCCAGCGGTGATTTGACCGCCGCTGCCATGGACCTGGAGCCAACTCGCGTTGCCGCTTCGGTGATCGCGCGCGAACGCGGAATCATCGCCGGGCTCGAAGAGTTCGCGCTGCTCTATCGCGGGTGCGGCGTCGACGTGGTGCTGGAGATGCGCGATGGCGACCCGATCGCGCCCGGAGACACGGTCCTGCTCGCACAGGGCGATCAGACAAAATTGCTCGCCCTCGAGCGCGTTGGCTTGAACTTATTGCAGCGCATGAGCGGAATCGCTACCGCGTCTCACTGCGCGCAGGAGCGCGTGCGAAAAAGCGGATCCGACACGCGCATCATCGGCACCCGCAAAACGGCCTGGGGATTGCTCGACAAGCGCGCGCTCCATCTCGGCGGCGCCGGCACGCACCGGCTGAATCTTGGCGATGCCATTCTGATCAAGAATAACCACCTCGCGCTGCTGGCGAATCGGGAAGAAGACGCCGCGCCGCTGGCAATTCAAAGAGCCTGGAAGCTGCGCGATCGGGCCGCGTTCATCGAGGTGGAAGTTCGAAGCGAAGCGGCGGCGCGCGCCGGGGCGGCGGCATTTCGCTCCTTGCTCGAACCATCGGACGACGAGTACCCGTGCGTGCTCATGCTCGACAATATGTCTCCCGCGCAAATTGGCGCCGCGATCGAGATGCTGCGGCGCGAGAATTTGTGGGATTTCGCCCTCGTGGAAGCGAGCGGTGGAATTTCGGAATCCAATTGTTTGGATTACGCAGACAGCGGAGCGGATGCGATATCCATCGGCGCGCTCACGCATTCGGTCCGCGCACTCGATTTGAGCCAGAGAATTTCATAGCGGCATTCGGAGAAAGAGACCCTTCATGTCCAGCGCACCTGCTCCAGCCTTACAGATATTCGAAAACCGGTACACGCTGCCTGTGGTTGAGACGATCAGCGACACGCCGGAGGAAATTCGCCGCAAACAGGAGCGCGTGCGCGAACTCGCCAAACAGCGCAATGCCATTCTGCTGGCGCATCACTATCAGCGGCCCGAGGTGCAGGAAGTGGCCGATGCGGTAGCGGATTCGCTGAAGCTTTCGCAGCAGGCGGCCAAAAACAACGCGGACGTGATTGTTTTCTGCGGCGTCCACTTCATGGCCGAAACCGCATCGATCTTGTGCCAGGAAAAAACCGTTCTGCTGCCGGACTTGCGCGCGGGCTGCTCGCTGGCGGCCGCAGTGACTGTGGAAGAGCTTCGCCAGTGGAAGGCTAAGCTGCCGGATGCGGTGGTGGTCTCCTATATCAACACTTCCGCGGCGGTGAAGGCGGAAAGTGACTACTGCTGCACCTCTGCCAACGCGGCGAAAGTGGTAGCGTCGATTCCCGCCGACCGCACAATTTTGTTTTTGCCCGACAAATTCCTGGCCACGGTTGTGGCGCGGCAAACGGGGCGGAGCAACATCGTCGCTTATCCCGGCTATTGCCATGTGCACAAAACCATTCAGCCGGAGCAAGTGGCCGCGCTGCTCGACGAGCATCCCGATATCGAACTGCTGCTGCATCCCGAATGCGGCTGCGTCAGCTCCTGCATGGCGAAAGCGATGGACGGGACGCTTCCGCAGGACCGCACCTTCTTTCTTTCGACGGAGGGAATGCTGAAGCACATCAGCGCCTCCGATAGCGCTGAATTCGCCGTCGGCACAGAATTGGGAATCCTGCACCAACTGAATAAGAAATTCCCCGAGAAACATTTCCATCCGGTCAATCCGCTCGCGGTATGCGCCTTCATGAAGACGATCACACTCGACAATGTGATTCGTTCGCTGGAAACCATGCAGCCGGAAGTGCGCGTGCCCGCGGACATCGCCAAGCAGGCGCGGCGCGCCATCGACCGCATGCTGGAGCTCGCGTAGCGCGCTTCCGCTTCATTTCCAACCACCAAGACGTATTCATTGTCGCGATTGCATGAGGACTGGTGCGCGCAAGAGAGGAACTTGACTTGCGCAGGCATTTGTACTACACAGTTTGGGAAATGGCTAAGGCGAACAATATCGGGCAATTCGAGCAGCTGATCCTGACGGCGATACTGGCGCTCGGCGACGACGCCTATGGCGTGACGATTCATGCGAAAGCGGAGGAACTGGCCGAGCCGAAGGACGTTTCTCTGGGCGCAGTATACGTCACGCTCGACCGGCTGGAAGACAAAGGGCTGGTGAGTTCGCGGCTTTCCGATCCCACGCCGGAACGTGGTGGACGGGCGAAGCGTTGCTACCAACTGGAGGCTCTGGGCGAACGAGCGCTGCGCGAGGCGGCGATCACGGCGCGCCGGATGTGGGAGTGCAGCGAACAGGCCTGGGGCACCGAGTGGGAAAAGCGCTGGCGAAAGCAGTGGGGGAAGGAGACCGCGTGACGAACAAGGGTCCCTCGAAAGCTATTGAATCGATCGTGGCGCGCCTGATTCCACCGGCGCGGCGCGAAGAAGTGCTCGGCGATCTGCGCGAACGGTACCGCGGCACGGCCCAGTATCTGATCGACGCGCTGCGGACGGTGCCGCACGTGACAGCGAGCCAGATCGTCCGCACGATCGATCCCAGGCTGGTGGTCGCGGAAGCCTTTTCATTTTATTTTGGATTTTTTCTGTCCAGCAGGAATTGGCAGGGACCGGCCCACGATCAAGCGGCGCTGGCAAGCGCGATTCCATCCGGCGTCGCGCTTATCTCATTCTTGTTTTTGCATGCGTATGTGCCGCAGGGACATCGCACCGAATTTCGTTTGGCTTCGTGCGCAGCGATTGCAGTCGCGATTGCTTCCGCGACGGAACTGTTCGTGCGTTCCGCTGATCCCCGGCTGGCGCTATCCGGACGATCTTTAGTCGTAGGTTCCTTGATCGCTGGAGTCATGGCGTGGCAGGCAGCGGCAGGCATGGGCGTGATATATAGAGGCAAACCAGATCGCTGATGCGAAACGCTTCGGCAGCAGCCCATCGCTAAGAACAATCGGGAGGCGACATCGTGATTATGCGAACGATTGTGATTTTGGGCCTCGCGGTGGCAGTGCTGACGATGGGGAGTAGCGCGAAAGGTGCTGGTGAAATGACGCAGAACGTGCAGCAAACGCTCGCACCCTCGGATGCGGAGATTCGCGACATCTTGGCGCAGCGCATTGATGCGATGCATCGCAGCGTCGGAATTGTGGTGGGAGTGGTCGACGCGAATGGGCGGCGGGTGGTGGCGTACGGGCATTTGAACCAGGGCGACTCGCGTCCGATCGATGGCGAGACCATGTTCGAGATCGGCTCGGTGACCAAAGTTTTCACTTCCCTGCTACTTTCGGAGATGGTGCAGCACGGTGAAGTGGCGCTTAACGATGCGGTGGCGAAATACCTGCCCGCGTCTGTGAAAGTGCCGCAACGCGACGGGAAGCAAATTACGCTGCTCGATCTGGCGACGCACACGTCCGGGCTGCCGCGGCTGCCTTCGAATCTTGCGCCCAAAGACATGAGCAATCCGTATGCGGGTTACACGGTCAGCGACCTCTATGCATTTCTTTCGAGCTACCAGTTGCCGCGCGATCCTGGCGCACAGTACGAATACTCGAATCTGGGCGGCGGACTGCTGGGGCTGGCGCTTTCGCGGCACGCGGGAATGAGTTATGGCGAGCTGGTGAAAAAGTGGATATGCGATCCACTGGGAATGACCGACACAACTATCGAGCTGACTCCCGAGATGAAGCAGCGCCTTGCTGTGGGCCACAACGCCGCGCTGCAGCCCGTTTCGAATTGGGATTTGGGTCCGGCATTCGCCGGAGCGGGCGCGCTGCGTTCGGATGCGAACGATATGCTCACGTTCGTGGCCGCGAATTTGGGATACGTGAAGACGCCGCTGGCGCCGGCAATGGCGGCGATGCTGAAGGTTCAGCGTCCGACGGGAATGACGGATATCGAGATAGCGCTCGGCTGGCACATTTTCACCACCGGCGGTAAAGAAATCGTTTGGCACAACGGCGGCACGGGCGGGTACCGGGCATTTATCGGATTCGACCGGCAGAGCGGCGTCGGAGTCGTGGCGCTATCGAATGCTTTTACTCCGGAAGGCGTCGACGACATTGGGCACCATTTGCTGGACACGAATTTCCCGCTGATGAAGCCGGCGGGCGAGCACAAGGAAGTTCCTGTCGATGCGAAGATCCTGGCAACGTACGTGGGTGCCTACCAGCTGGCGCCACAGATATTTTTCAGCATCACGCGCGACGGAGATCACCTCTACGCGCAATTAACCGGGCAGGGCCGCTACGAAATCTTCCCGGAGAGCGACAAGGATTTCTTCTACAAGGTGGTGAACGCCCAGATCACGTTTGTGACGGACCGCACAGGAAAGGCGACGGCGCTCATCCTGCATCAGAACGGACTCGACCAGCGCGCCAACCGCGTCGAGGGTGCGGCAGCGGCTGAAGCACCCGCTGAACTGAAGGAGGTAACGGTCGATCGCACAATCCTTCAAAAGTACGTGGGTACGTACCAACTCGCTCCTGGATTTGAAATCGCCATTACGCTCGACGGCGACCAACTCTACGAACAAGCCACAGGACAAGGAAAAGCAGCGATTTATCCGGCGAGTGAAAAAGAATTCTTCCTGAAAGTGGTGGACGCGCAAATTAGCTTCGTCACCGACAGCAGCGGACACGCTACGGAACTGGTGCTGCATCAGGGCGGCATGGACCATACAGGCAAGCGCGTGCAGTGAAGAGCCGAAGCGGAATATTTAACCGGAGCGAGTAGCGAAACATCCCTCCCCGCGATCGCCTGGGCGGCCCCGGCGAAAATTCCCGCCGGTGGCGACAAGCGTGAGAAGCGCTTTGCCGGCCCACGTACTATAATTTTCCTCGCCTTATTTTTTCCACCGAGGCGATTGGAGACAGCGTGGGCAGGAATCCCAGATATATCCGATGGGCGTTCGTCATATTTCTGTTTGTGTGCGTGAGCGGCGCGACAGCCGGCATCGCGCAAGCGCGGCGGGACGCGGCAATCCCGGCAAAATCCAAAAAATCTCGAGAGAGCACAGCCGCTTCGCAAGCCGCCGCGGATTCGCTGCTGTTGCCGGACTCCCCGAATCCGACGTTCATGATCGCGCAAGGTTCGCTGCGAAAACCGGTCACGGTGATCGCCTATGGCGACATGCGATTCACGAATCCCAAGGAAAAAGTAGCCACCAGTCCGAAGGTACGGATGGAACTGGTGCGGCGCATCGCGGCAGAACGCCCGGACGTGCTGCTGCTGAATGGCGATGTGCCTTACCACGGCGGGGTGAAAGATGATTACGTGGTCTATAAAGACGAGACGCGGATTTGGCGCGAGGAGCATTTGCGCGTTTTTCCGGTGCTGGGGAACCACGAGTTTTACGGCTGCGAGCCGGCGCAATGCCTGCAGAACTGGTGGGACACGTTCCCGAAGCTGAAGGACCGGCGCTGGTATTCCGTACAGGTGGGAACGAGCATATATGTGATCGCGCTGGATAGCGACGATTCGCTGGAACCCGGCAGCCGGCAGATCAAATGGCTCACTAGCCAACTCGATTCCCTGCCCCACTCGATCAAGTTCGTGATGATCAACTTGCACCATCCGCCGGTGGCGGACCCAAACCCGCCCAGCGTCAAGGACAAGGTGCCGCGCCCGAATGAAATCGCGCTGCGGAATTATCTGCGCGTGGCGGCGCAGGCGCAGAGCGCGAAATTCGTGGTGATCGCGAGCCATATCCACAACTACGAGCGGTTTTATCAGGATGGCGTGATGTACCTGGTGAGCGGCGGAGGTGGAGCGATGCCGTACCCGGTGATTCGCACACCCGGCGATCTCTACAAGGATCCGAAATTCCCGAACTACAACTACGTGGAGTTTGTGCTGCAAGGCAATTTGCTGCGCGCAACGATGTACCGGCTTTCCAGCAAGGGCGCGTGGCAGGTGAAGGATACGTTCGAAATTACTTACAAGTAGGCCTAAAGGCGCCCCCAAATCGCTGAATACGCAACGGCGACTTTGGTAAGCGTGCGACGGACGTGATCGCGCACCCCGGCGTGTAGCGACTGCAGCGTCGCCGTCAGCGCGAGCCGGAACTCTCCGGCGGCGCGACCACAAACACCAACGAGGCGAGGAACACGAGAATCCCGGCAGCTACCAACACCGCTCCCACAAAAGCAAACATGACGAACGAGAGTGGGTGAAACCACAGCAGACTGACAATCTCGACGGCCAGACCCAGGACAACCAGGATGCTCGAAACGCGCAACATGCGGCTCATACCGTATTGGCTGAGTTTCATTGCGCCGGACTCCAGAATTTCGCGTGACTCAGAGAGGAAATGTCGTGGATTGTGTCGTGGCAGCCGCTGGTGACGCACGACATCTGATTCGAAACAATCGATGACATGATGGCCTGATGGATCGGATTGCTTTCGAAATTGCGCGCGCCGAGATGGCAGTGCAGGCACTGAGCGTTCTTGAAGCCTCCGGGAATGGTGATGTGCTCCGGCGGCGTGCTCACATACTGCATGTAGATGCGCTTCAAGCCGCGCATTTTGTCCACGAGCGGGCCATAAATGGCGTAATCGGCGTGGCAGGAGTAGCAGGCGCGATCCGGCGGAACGCGGTGATTCTGGAAGTGCGCCGCGGGAATGTAGGTGGGATTATCCACGTAAAGACTGCGGCCATAGGGCTGCATGGCGTGGCAGGAGATGCAGAAACGAGTCTGCTCTGATCGCTGCATGTGCGCGAACATCCCGCCGCTGATGCAAAGAGCCGGCAGGATGAACAGCCCCATGAAGGCGACGATTTTACCAGCAGCTCCGGCGGTCACATGCGGGCGCGCGAATAGGAAGGCGGCCAGCAGAATCGTAAACACCACGAGCGCGATCAAAAGCTCCGTTGGGCCCGGCATATTCCTCCCGTGCGACGCGGATGAATCTTCACGCCGAACGCTTCTCGCCGCTACTTCTTTCCAAGCTCGCGAATGTAGCTGACTAGATCTTTGATCTGCGCGCCCGAGAGTCTGTCCTTGTACGAGGGCATCGCGCCTTTACCGTCGCTGATCGTGGCGGTCAGTTCTTTGTCGGACATTTTCTGCACATCGGCCGACCCCAGGGCGCGCATGTGCATGCTCTTGCCGATTGCGGTGTTGCCGCTGCCATCTGGGCCATGGCAAGCCGCACAATTCGACTTAAAGAGGCTTGCGCCGCTTTGCCCGAAAGCCGGCGTCGCCAACAGGAATGAGCCGGCGATCAGAGCCAGAAAAGTTCGATTCATCCGAGCCGTGGGATTCATCACGAGATTCCTCCAGAATGAGAATCGCTGGGCATAGATCGTGGACGCTTTCGCGCCAACGTTGCCAAGCTGTTAAAAAGCATAGCGGACCGAAAAAGTCGCATTGCTGCCATTGAAGTCTTGCAGCGGGATCGGCGCGAGGCCGAACGGGCTGGTGACTCCTTCTTCGTTAAATCCGTAGTAGTTCCATGCCATTTTGTAGCTGACGCCGCGGTAGAGAAGCACGTTGATGGACGCATACGGCAACTGATAGTTGTAATCGAGAGTGCCGGAAGGCATCAGCGGATTCAGAAAAATCGTATTTCCACGAACGAAGCTGCCGCCGTAGCCCATGTCCGCGGTGATGCGCTTGGCCGGTTTCCACATGACGTCGGCGTGCGCGAAATGATCGGCGCTCGAATAGGTGGAGAGAGCCTCAAGCCCGGCTGCTCCCACCGAGGCGTTCGGGATGGTGCACGCTGCTGTGTCCACACCCGGAGGCGAGGTGCTGACCGGAACGGAAGCGGCCGGCGGCCCGGCGTATGTAGCCGTAATCGAATAGTTGAAGCAGATATCGGCTTGCGTGTACACGTCCCAATAGTTGTAACCAAAACTGACCGCCAATTTCGCATTCGGCATCAGCGTGGTCGTGAAACTGTAGGAGCGGTCGTGCTCGATGTTGCTTACGGTAGCGACATCGTCCTGGTTGTCGTGGATTGCCACCGCACCATCCAAGCTAGCCCACGGCTTGGGGGTATAGGTGGCCTTGGCCTTGTAGCCCTGCACGTGGCGCGGAGAAATTCGCGTAAAAGCGGCGTCGCTGTAGCCGTAGGTAAGCTCTCCGTTTAAGCGGAGCGCGTCCATGGGCCGCGCCGTGAACCCCGCCAGCAAAGCGTTCTCGTCGATTGCGAGCGTATCCGTAGTGGGCGCCGGCACCGCCGTGGTGGGCGTGAAGGTGATTGACCCGTTTGCATTGACCGCACAAGCGGCAGGGAGCACACCGGCAACCAGCGCGCAATTGCCCCGCGCCGCAAGGAAGTAGTTGCCTGCGGTTCCAGTGGCGCCGCCGGGATCGTAGATGTCCGCCGTCGTGTACGTCTGCGAGGATTGGACGATCTCGCGATGATCGTACAGGTAACCAATGTAGGCGTTGACGCGCTGGCTAAACTCGTAGTCCAGCTTAAAGGTGTTGGTCTTCATGTCCTGCTTCAGAAAATTCCAGTTGTAGGCGTCGACCATATCCGCAGCGGACGAGGCTGTGTGGTTCGGGCAGGTCGCCTCGTTGGCGGTAAAGGCTGCTCCGGCGCAATTGGCAGCCACAAAGGCGCCGACCGGGGCTCCCAGCCCCGTGCCTCCGAGGATGGTGTCGAACAGTGAGCCAAGTTCGCTGTTCCACAGGCCGGGAATCCGCCAGTTGTAATAGCGGAACTGATCTTCGATGCGGAAGTTTTGCGTGACGGTGTAAACGCCGGACCAGTTGCCGTCGACCGAGATTCGCTTGGCATCGGCGGGGCCGGCTCCGGTGCTGCCGGGGGAACTGGTCCGGCTGGTCCAACCGATCAAAACCTGGTTGAAGTCCGGGATCTGGTTGTTCGTGCTGCTGTAGCCGAACGACCCGGACATATCAAGGTTGTGGAAGTAGTCGGATTCGAAACGCAGGCGCTCGGTGGGCGTCAATTCGCGCGCGCGGCCAGCCTGCTCGCTATAATACGTGTAGCCGCTGCAGGTTCCTGCCAGAGTCAGCGGAGTAGTGCTCGTGTTGATGTTGGTGGCGGCGCAGGGCAACGTTTCCGCGGGCGTGAGGTCGCTCCAAACTAAACCCGAGTAAACCGGCGTCCCGTTCGGCGCCTGAGCGTTGAACATCCCGGGAGTGGCCGTGTCGCTCAGCAGCATGCTGTTGTCCTGCTTGAAAGTATTCACGAATTGGTCATATGAAATCGTGGTGCGCGGCAGAAAGCGAAAATCCACGCCGGACCGGTAAGCGTTCGTGCTGTAGCTGTAGGTTTCCGGCAAGTCTGGAACCTCGCCGCCGATATCGCCGGTCAGAAAGCCGGGGCCTTGGTTGCGGTCATGCGAAAAGCCCAAGCGGAATCGCACGCGCGATTGCGGAAGCAGCATCAGGTCGTAATCCTGCATGCGGCGGACGAGGTTTAAGGCGTGCGGCGAGCTGGTGACGGCCACCGCTGGATTGGAGCAGTAGCCGGGCAGCCCGGGATGCGTCGACGTGGGTGGGCTGACGATGCAACCCGAAGTCTCCGACCCCAACGGCAGCGGAGCGGCCGGATTCAGCGGGTTGGCGAACAGGTTGTAGTCCCAAAAATTCTCGTCGCGCCGGAAACTGGCGTCGAATTCATACCACTTATTCTTGTCGATGTGCAGCCGGGAGACATCGTTCGGGTCGCCGCCGTACCCGAAGTTGCTGAAGTGCAGGTTATCGAAGAACAAGCCATTGTGATTCAGCGAACGCATGTCCAAGGTATAGTCAAATAGGCGCACACCGGACTGGAGGTTCACAAACGTGTCGTAGGTGTCATAGCTGCCGCCTACTTCGTTGAGCCGGTATCCAAAGTCAATGCTTTGTTGCACGTTGTAGTTGCCGGAATCAATGCCTTGGGTCGCAGCGTCGCCGTCATCTTGAGCGAGACCGCAGGGGGCAAGCGCGAGCACAACCAACAGACCCAATCCAACCTGGACAAGCCACCGGCGATTGTTCATATCCCCTTCTCCCCAACCCTCGATACCTCAGGCGTGCCCGGGATTTCCCGGTCTCGCTGTTGGCCGTGTGTCACGCTCGATCCGGCGCTCCGCATCTACTGAAAGAAATACTGGCTAAAATTCGATCCGTGAATCTGGCTATGGCAAAGGGTGCAGGCCTGGAAATAGCTTGCCTGGTTATGAAACGAAGGCGCACCCGGCGCGCTGCTGAAGCTGGACGTCGTGTGGCACTGCAAGCAGAGCAAATTGACGTTGCTGAGCTTCAACATGTGCGGGTTCGGGCCGCCATGCACGGTGTGGCAGGAGGTGCAGCCATCCACCTTCACCGGCGCGTGTTCGTAGACGAACGGCCCTTCCTTGTCCATGTGGCACTTGAAGCAGACCGCGTCCTGCGTGGCCGACGCCATGCGCACCTGGTTCGGCCCTTCAGTGCCATGCACGTTATGGCAATCGGTGCACTGGATTAACCCTTCATTGACGCGATGATGAAACGGCATTATGAACTGCGCGCGCTGCGCCTGGTGGCACTGGTAGCAAAGCGTCGGCTGGGCTTTCGAGAGCAGATACTCGGAGGTGGTGGCGTGGTGAATCGAGTGGCACGAAATGCAGCTGATGCCATTTTGCGTGTGAATGGAGTTGATGTCGTTCATATGCTGCTGGCCCCCGGCATGGCAAGTCAGGCATCGAGCGTCGATCTGCTTTGTTGTCAGCTTGTCGAACCGGATGATCTTTGTGGGATCGCCTCCTGCCGCGACGTGCGCCTCGCCCGGGCCATGGCAGCTTTCGCAGCCCTGATGCGTGGGGCCGCCGCGAATGTTCAGAGTGGTCTTCCAGTGCGGCGACTTTTCCCAGCTCTTATAGTTGGCCTCGTGGCAGGTTCCGCAAACCTCCGAGCCGAGATAGCCGGAATCCTGGGACTTTGCCGTGGGGGCCGCGGCAGACGCCGCTGGAGGCGTTGTCGACTTCGACCCCGGATCGTTTTGCTGATGCGCCGCAGCAGGAGGCGCGAACAGCGCGCAGGCGAACAGGAGGGCCGCTAGGATATTGAGTAAACTCCGTCTCATGCTGGTCATCGGCCTTCCTCTGGGCCAGTGGCGGCGCCCGCAATAGAAATCGGTAGAAATGAACAGGTAGAAAGTTATAGGGAAGGCGCCCAGTCGTCTGTGACTACGATCACAACGAAGTAGCTCCTTGTGCACACTTTCTGAATTCGCCTTGGATGGAACCAATCCGCTGGTCATTATTTCCTCGAAAATCACAAACGGAACAAATCGGTCGCAGCCTCGTGCTGTGAAATTTCAGCGTCATGCGAATTCAGATATTGGATCCTTGTCGTCCAAGTGAACGGAAGATTAAGACTCGTGGCCGACGGACGGCGCGCATTAATGGCTGCGCCCCAATTCCAGCGCGCGAGCGCGTTCGCTCGATAGGCGGCGCTCGGCGCCCGATCGATTTTCGGGCGCGCGGAGATCGTCCGGCGGATCGGCGAGGCGGTGGAGAGCCGCGAGATCGAGCACCGTGAGCATCGACTGCTTTAAATCCAGAATGCTTCGTTTCTTGAAACGGGAGAGAAGACGGGTGACCGTCTCGCGGGAAACACCGATGCGCTGTGAAATGTCCTCATGCGTCAGATCGAGCGGAACGTGCATCGGCTCGTGACTCCCGTTGCGCGCGGAACACAAAGAAAGCAAAAACCTGGCAAGCTTCTGTTCCACGGAATCAGTAAGCCAGAAGGCCCTCATGTCGCGGAACGTGGAGTACAACATCTGGCTGAGCAGTTGCGCGGTGCGCAGCCCGGTGTCTCCTGGCTGCCGCAGGTTTCTCAACAAATCTTCGCGAGAGCAAAATCGCGTAGCGGAGGGATGGACGGCTTCCGCAGTGGCCTCGTGCGGCACTCCTAGAATCGCCGCGGGCAGTCCGAGCACGGATTGCGGCCCAAAGAAGCCCAGGATCAGCGACCTCCCTCGCCCCGAGCACATGGTCAGCTTCACGCTACCCTTCTCGATCAGGTACGCGCCGGAGGCGGACTCTCCTTCGGTAAAGATCAGCGACCCGCGGGTGTGCAGCGCTTGGCAGCCGAGGCCGCGGGAGTTCGTCCACAGTTGCGGCGCAACTGACTGCGGCAAAAGCGGCCGAACAGAATCTTCCGTCGCGGTCACATCCGATTTTGGGACTGGGCGGTTTCCCAAAGTGGGAGCGCTTCGCCTCGCCACCAACATCGCCGTGCTACCTTGTTTGGGCATCCTCAAACACCTTTAGGACTTAAACTCTTTGGGATTAATCGGCTACCGCGAAGAACGATGAGCGGTGTCCGATGGAAGCCGATTCGGGGCCCGGTGCAGCGGATCGCATTCTGACCCGGATCGTGCATGAATCGGGCCAGTGGCACCGAAACCGCATGCCGGCACATGATCCATCGGACAGGCTGGGTTCATTGCTACAGATATTCGGCTGCGCTCGGCGACTGCGATTTAGATCACGGTTGGTCGAAACACGGACGTGCTCTGTGAGGGAAACAGAAAGCGTACGAACGAAAGGCTGGTGCCGGAGGAGGGAGTCGAACCCACACGGCCTTGCGGCCAACGGATTTTGAGTCCGCCGCGTCTGCCATTCCGCCACTCCGGCGTCTTCTTCAGTTGTGCAGGCAGCAGAGGCAGGTTAGCACGGCGCATTGCGGCGCTCAAGCCGCTCCGTGCGTAGGGTCCGATTGCGCTGCCGGAGATTCAACGTGAGCGTTCGCCAAGGTCCGCGACCCATCGATAAAGAACGTTCGCGCCGCGCGGCACTGGCATACACCGACGCAAAGTGTCGACTCTGCCGCCGGTGATTGTCAGTTGGGAACAGCGCGCGGACGGCGCGGTTTTTCCTGGGGAACGCCTATGCTATAAATATTGAGCTGACTCCAACGTTGAGGAAATTGTGCCCTTTATCAACTTCCCCGCACGGGAAATCAACTGCAAGCTTGTCTATTACGGTCCCGGTCTCGGCGGGAAGACGGCCAATTTGCAGTGGATTTACGAGCACACGGGCACGTCGCAAAAGGGCAAGATGGTTTCCCTCGCAACGGAGACGGACCGCACGCTTTTCTTCGATTTTCTTCCGCTAGACCTTGGCTCCGTCCGCGGATTCAAGACGCGCTTCCACCTCTATACCGTTCCCGGCCAGGTTTTCTACGAGGCGAGCCGCAGGCTCATCCTCAAGGGCGCGGACGGAGTGGTTTTCGTGGCAGATTCGCAAGAGGAACGGCTGGACGCGAATATCGAAACGCTCGAAAACTTGCGCGAACATTTGAAAGATCATAATCTCGACTTCAACACGATTCCTTACGTCCTGCAGTTGAACAAGCGCGACTTGCCTAACATCCTTCCGGTCGATGAGTTGCAAAAGCAGCTTTCCGTGAAGGGCGAACCTGCGCTCGAAGCAGTCGCCGTTACCGGGCAAGGCGTGTTTGACACACTGAAGGAGCTCGCCAAGCTGGTGCTAGCCGAGCTGAAGAAGAACGCCTGAGTTGGATAGATTCTGCCCCAGCAAGGTCACCCCGTCGCCGGGACCGGAGAAATCAAACACGACCGCCGAGTCGATTTTCTTGCGAGCGAGCGCGGCTGCCACTTCGTCCGCCGCTACCTGAAGCGGGACCAATCGCGTGGAGGGCTGCCGAGCCGACGCCACGGGAACAACGCTGGACAGAAGAAGTAAAGACCGAAACTGGGCCGCAGTATGAAGTCACGTCAAAAAAATACGGGAGGCAAAAGCCCTAGAGCTTCGACCTCCCGGGGTGGGTGGGGTTTGTTGCCAGACACCCGGTTGGAATTTTGGTGTTCCGCGCCAGGGCATCTTAGCAAACCGGCTTTTGGCCGGTGCCACGTATGAACCACACTTATCACCTTCTGAAGACGGGTGTCAACTTTTATCGTCGCTCAGTAGAAGGTATCAGAATTAGTCCCCAAGGGACTCACCGGCGGCTCTGAGCGGGGCTACCAGGTCGGCACGGCGGTCCAGGGCCTCGCGCACGCGCTCGGCAAGCTCGCGCGGCGAGTACGGCTTCTGCAGAATCGGCATCCCGGCTTCGCGCGCTTGGTCGAGTTGGGCGATATCGTGGCTATAGCCGGTGGCAAGAATCACGGGCAGGTCGGGATTTTCTCTGCGAATGTGGGCTGAAACATCGGGGCCGCTAAGTTTTGGGAGCATCACGTCGATGAGGGCCAGCTGGATGCGTTCGCGGTGCGCGCCATATTCGCGGATCGCTTCTTCGCCGTCATTCGCCAGAATCACTTGATAACCCAAGCCGGTCAGAGTTTCCTCGGCGACTTGCCGCAAACCATCGTGGTCTTCGGCGACCAGAATGGTTTCAGAGCCGCGCCGCAACGGGCGCCGCTCCGCCGTGCGCTTTGCCTCGGCCACTTCGACGCTTACCGGGAAATATGCGCGGAAAGTGCTGCCAGCGCCGCGCTCGCTCTGCACTTGTATGAATCCGCCGTGCTGGGTCACGATGCCGTAGACGGTAGCGAGCCCAAGTCCCGTACCCTTGCCGAGCTCTTTGGTAGTAAAAAACGGTTCAAAAATGCGATCCAGCGTGGCGCCGTCCATTCCGATGCCGGTATCGGCGACGGAAAGCACTGCGTAATTGCCGGGGTGCGCTTGCGTCTGCCGGGTGCAAAAATCCCGATCGAGCGAGACGTTCGAGGTTTCCACCACCAGCGAACCGCCATTGGGCATGGCATCGCGTGCGTTGATGCACAGGTTCATGAGCACCTGCTCGATCTGAACTGAATCGGCGCGAACCAACGCGAGGTCCGGAGCCAGAGTCGCTTTGATTTCGATGTTGCTGCCAATCACATTTTCGAGAAGGCTGAGAGTCTCGACGGTCACTTGGTTCAAATCGATGCTTCGCGGCTCGAGGATCTGGCGGCGCGCGAAGATCAGCAGCTGTTTGGTGAGCGCGGCGGCGCGGTCCGCCTGCTGGCGCACTTTTTCGAAGTGCCGGTGGAGGCGCGAGGTGGGGTCGGTTTCCTCCACTCCCAGATCCGCCCATCCGATGATGGCGCCGATCATATTATTGAAATCATGGGCGATACCTCCGGCCAGTTGGCCGATGGCCTCGAATTTCTGCGCTTGAACGAGTTGCTTCTCAAGTTGCAAGCGTTCCGTGACGTCCTCGACGATCACCTCCACGCACGGATCGCTCTGACTGGGGTCTTTTACCTGACGGCCATTCAAGCGCACGGAAATGAGTTTCCCGTCTTTGCGGCGCCATTCCACGACCGCGTCTACTCGACTTTCCCGGGAGTATTCGCTATGAATCCGGTCGCGCACGGACCGGTCGGCGTAAAGCGAATGCGAATTCTTAATCGCCAGCAGGTCATCCTCGGAATCGTACCCGAGCATGTTGACGAGAGCCGGGTTCACGAAGAGCAGGTCGCCGTCCGCCGTAACCCAGTAAATCCCATAGGTCGCGTTATTGACCAGGCCGCGATAACGCGCCTCGCTTTCGCGCAGCGCCCACAGCGCTTGGGCTTCGGCCGCGCGAAGCGCGATCTCCTCTTGCGCCCGGCGAATAGCGGAAGGCAGACGGCCGAGATTTTCTTTGAGAATGTAGTCGGTGACGCCGAGCTTCAAGCACTCGACGGCCAACTCGTCACCCAGGGTTCCGGTAAGCAAAATGAGCGGAAGATCCGGCGCGATTTCACGCACCGAAGCTAGCGCATCCATTCCGGTCCAACCCTTCATCCGGTAATCGGAAATGACTAGATCGAAATGCGTTTCGTGAAGCTTCGCGACGAACTCCTCTCGCGTGGAAACCGTGACCGGATCGGGGCAAAGTCCTGATTTCTTGAGCTCTCGAAGGCAGAGATGCAGATCGTGCACGTCATCATCGGCGATCAGCACGCGCAACGGCGCCGCAGCGCGTGATCCATTATTCGTTTGAGCTGACGAGGGCATCGAGGAACCGGCATTCTAAACAGGGATAAAGGCCGCCGCCGGCGGCTTGTTATTCATCAGCAGCCAGTACATTCCCAGCTGCCGCACCACGTCCTGAAACTCGGCAAAGTTCACCGGCTTTTGGATGTAACTATTGACGCCAAGCCGATAGCTGCTCACCAAATCGCGCTCTTCCTTGGAGGACGTGAGAATCACGGTAGGAATGGGCCGCGTGCGCGGGTCGGCCTTCAACTCGTGCAAAACCTCGAGGCCGTCGACTTTCGGCAACTTCAGATCGAGCAAGATCAAATCTGGTCCCGCGTCAAACCGGCGAGCGGCGTGTGCTCCGCGGCAAAACAAAAAATCGAGAGCTTCCTCGCCGTCATGCGCCAAATGAATGTGGTTCGCCAGGTTGTTTTTTCGCAGAGCTCGCAAGGTCAGTTCCGCGTCGTCCGGATTGTCCTCCACCAATAGAATTTCGCTATATTTGTTATTGGCCAATTCTCACCTCCTTGTCGCCCGAGGGCGCGTTCTGATTCTGAGAAGACGGAATGGTAAAAAGAAAAGTCGCTCCTTTGTCGACCGCTGCTTCGGCCCGAATCTCGCCGCCGTGCCGGCGGATGATTCTCTGTACCGTCGCCAGGCCGATGCCGGTGCCCTCAAATTCCTCCTGCCGATGGAGGCGTTGAAAGACTCCGAAGAGCTTATCGGCATACTTTGGGTCGAACCCCACTCCATTATCACGAACGAAAAATACCGGCGATTCCGGTGCGCCGCGCGTACCGACTTCAATTACCGCGGGTTGACGGGTGCGGGTAAATTTGGCCGCGTTGGTTAGAAGATTAAAGAAAACTAATTTCAGTAACCCGGGATCGCCTTCCACTTCGGGCAAAGGCTCAACGCGCCATTCAATTTCGCGCCCGTCCGCCCGCAACTCCTCGATCACCTGCCGGACGATTTGTTCCAAGTTGGCCCGCTGGCGGACGATCTCCTTTCGCCCGATCCGAGCGAGATTCAAAAGGTCGTCCACCAGGCGGCCCATATGAGTTACCGCGGTGAGAATGCGATCGAGCTGGTGGCGCCCGTCTTCGGATAATTCAGGGGCGTGCTCCTCCTGCAAGATGCGGGCAAAGCCGTCGATATGCCGAAGCGGGGCACGAAGATCGTGCGACACGGAATAGCTGAACGCCTCCAGTTCGGCGTTGACGGCGCTAATCTCGACGATCTTCTGTTTCAGTTCAACGTTGAGCCTCCGGATATTCTCGTCGGTGCGCTTGCGGTCAGTCACGTCGCGAATAGCGCTCGATGTCAAAGTACCTTTTGCCGTGTGGAGCGGACTGAGGCTGATTTCGATGGGAAATTCCGATCCGTCTTTTCGCAGCCCATAGAGCTCCAAACCCACGCCCATGCCCCGCGTACGCGGCGATTGCGAATAGTCTTCCCGGTGTTTCAGGTGCGATTCGTGGAAACGGCGCGGCATCAGCTTTTCGACCGGCTGGCCCATGAGCTCTTCGCGGGAGTAGCCAAATAGTCTTTCCGCCTGCGCGTTCACCAATTGTATGCAGCCGGTGCGGTCGACAATGACCATGGCATCCGGCGCCGACTCGAGGAATTCGCGAAATCTCTTTTCTTCGCGGACGCTCTGGGTGATATCGCGGTTGCTCTCCAGAATGCTTTCCGGGTTCCCATCGGAATCGCGCCGCAATGCCCATCGGCTGGCCACGATGATTTCCGTTCCGTCGCGATGCCGGTGTAGAAGCTCGCCTTCCCAGTATCCCTTCTCGAAAATGTCGGCCTCGACCTCCGCGACCGGCTTGGGAAATACAGTGTGCAGCAGATCATTACTCACCCGTCCGCGGGCTTCTTCTGCTCGCCAGCCATACAGATGCTCGGCGGCTCGATTCCAGTAGGTGATGGTGCGATCGCAGCGGCGAACGAAGATCGCGTCATGCGTCAGATCAAGGAGCTCCGCTTGCTGGCGATAGGCGGCTTCGCTGATGCGGAGATCCAGCTCGATTTCACGTCTTTCTTGTACCTCGTTTTCCAGGCGCGCCATAGCTTGTATCGAATCTCGAATGCTGGGCAGCTTCAAAGCTTTCGGAAGGTACACGATCAGCAAGATGGCCGTGGGAATCGACGCCGCCGCCGTAATAGCCTTAAGCACTCCGTCGATCCAGTAGTTCGCATGCCAAATGTTCCACACTTCCATCAAATGCGTTGACCCGCAGGACACGATGAACACTGCGAACAAAACGAACATCCAGCTGAACGGAAGATCGCGCCGCTTGCGAACGAACCAAAACAGCGCGATGGGAATGGTGTAGTACGAGAGTGCGATCAGCGAGTCGGAAACGACGTGCAGCCAAACCAGGCCGGGATTCCAGAAGTAACAGAAGCCATGGGGCATGTCCTACCTCCGCGAGCGGCTGCGCCGCTGGCTCCCCAAGCACAACTGGACGCCGCAGAAGGAGAGGACTTCGCGCACAACTGCACCTTCAGGAAAATCTTGTTACGCGCCGCGGAACAACTGGAAGGGGGGACCCTAATTTTGAGCCGACTGGCTAGATTGTCAAGCGCAGGCCGCTGATCTGTAACGGATCAACGGCTATTGCCGGTGCAACGGGAGCTGTCATCCGCGGCGATCGAGCGGGATGTAGCTGCGCAAATCGTGCCCCAAATAAACCTGGCGGGGACGCGAAATTTTCTGCTCGGGATCGAGCAGCATCTCTTCCCACTGGGCGACCCAGCCGGAAGTTCGCGGTATGGCGAAAAGAACCGGGAACATCGTCACCGGGAATCCCATCGCCTGGTAGATCAGCCCGGTGTAAAAGTCGACGTTGGGATACAGCCGGCGGCTCACGAAATAATCGTCTTCTAGAGCGATGCGCTCGCATTCCAGCGCGATATCGATCAGCGGGTTGCGCCCCAGGATGTCAAAAACTTCGTAGGCGATGCGCTTCACAATGCGGGCGCGCGGGTCGTAATTCTTGTACACGCGGTGGCCGAAACCCATCAGCAGCTTCTCGCCGGACTTCACCCGCTTGATGTACGCACCGACATTGTTTACCGAACCGATTTCCGCCAGCATGCGCAACACTTGTTCGTTGGCGCCGCCATGCAGCGGACCGTAGAGAGCGGCAGTGGCCGCAGCGGTCGCCGAATACGGATCGACGTGCGAGCTGCCCACGCCGCGCATGGCCGTGGACGAACAGTTCTGCTCATGGTCCGCGTGCAGGATGAAGAGAATATCCAGCGCGCGCTCTAGAGTCGGATTCGGGCGGTATTGCAGTTCGGTGGTGCGGAACAGCATGTTCAGGAAATTCCCGCAGTAGCTCAGGTCGTTATCGGGATAGATGAACGGCATGCCCAGGCTATGACGGTAAGCGAACGCCGCGAGCGTGGGCATTTTGCCCAGCAACCGGTACATCTGTTTGCGGCGCGAATCGGGATTGAAGATGTCTTTCGCGTCGGGATAGAACGTGGAGAGCGCGGCAACCGTGGAAATCAGCATGCCCATCGGATGGGCGTCATAATGAAAACCATCGAGGAATTTCTTGATGCTCTCGTGAATGAAAGTGTGGTGCGTGATGTGATAGGTCCAGTCCTTCAACTGCGTCTCGCTCGGCAACTCGCCATGGAGAATCAGATACGCAGTTTCGAGATAGGTGCTCTTTTCCGCCAGCTCTTCAATCGAGTAGCCCCGATAGCGTAGGATGCCCTTATCACCGTCGATGAAAGTGATTTTGCTGATGCACGACGCGGTGTTGGTGAAGGCCGGATCGTAGCTCATCATGCCGAAATCGGCGTCGTTGATCTTGATCTGGCGCAGATCGATCGCCCGGATGGTGTCGTTCTTAATAGGGACTTCGAATTGCCGCCCGTTGCGATTATCAATAATCGTCAGAGTGTCTCGCTGCCCCCCTGTGGGCGCACCGCTATTGGCAATCGATCCCGACTTCGTCGAGCTCATGGGCTGAACCTTTCCGGAAGATGCGATGCGAAATCGCACTCAACATACGGTTATCACTTTACACCAAAATAAGTTTGAGGCGAATGACTTTACCACCAAAATTCCGCGTGCGAATCAGCGATTTCGCCATACGGACGCGTATGGAAACGCTTTTGCGTTTGCCTGTGAAGTACTCTCTCCGGCGCTACGATTCGGCGGGCTTTCCTTCTGCAAGGGGCTCGGCGGGCTGCGCCGGCCCCGCGAGTTCCGAACGGTTTCGCCCCCGGCCCTTGGCGCGATAAAGCGCCTCGTCGGCGATCCGCAGCAAGTCGTCCGGCTTGAGCGCATGCTCACACTCACTGACGGCCACGCCGCAGCTCGCCGTGATGCGCACTGAACCGGCTTCCGTTATGATCGCCGGAGCCTCGATTGCCCGACGGACGCGCTCGGCCAGAGCCAGCGCTCCGCGAGCGTCTGTGGCCGGAGCAACCACTAGAAACTCCTCGCCCCCGTAGCGCCCGACGGTATCGTAGCTGCGAACCGAAGCCATCAGCCTGCGAGCTGCCTCGTGCAAGACCTCATCTCCGCAGAGGTGTCCGTACGTGTCGTTGACTGTTTTGAAGTGATCCAGGTCGAGAATGACAAGCGCGAACGATCCTCCCTCGCGCAATTGGCGGGAATATTCCCGGCTCGCGGTTTCCAGCACCACTTCGCGGTTCGCCAGGCCGGTCAGTACGTCGTGGCAGGCGCGAAATCGAAGTTCTTCCCGCGCCTGAATCAACTTTCGCTGCAAATCGAGAATCCGCTCGCCCACGTTTAGTCTGGCTCGCAGCTCTTGCGAATCGAAGGGCTTGGTCAGATAGTCGTCCGCGCCGGCTTCCAACCCGCGCAGAATATCGTCCTTTTGCCCGCGTGCGGTCAGCAACAAAAGATAGGTGTACGGCCGGTCGGGAGTTTGGCGCACCAGGCGGCAAACCTCCGGGCCTTCGAGTCCCGGCATCATCCAATCAAGCACCGCCAGCCGCGGGGCGTCCGCCTCATCGAGCTTGGCGGCCGCCTCAGATCCGTCCACTGCGACCTCCACTTGGTAGCCCCACTTCGTCAGAAACGCCTGCAGCATCCGGCGCGATATGGGATCGTCCTCGGCGATCAGAATGCGATTCGATGAATTAGGCGCGTCCGGCGTCGGCTCGGCTTCCATGTGTTTCGCGGCTCCCATCACTGGATTACCTTTCGGGTAAGCGATTCGAATTCCGGCAAGGCGCGATCGATCTCCGTTTGCAAGTCATCGATCAGCTCTCCGGCGTTTTGCAAAGCCGCGGATCTCGCTCGCATTTCCAGCGCCAGCGCCGCCTCCGACACTCCATTGGCTCCGAGGCTCGCGGACGAACCTTTCATCGTGTGCGCCAGACGGTCCAGCAGATGTGCGTCGCTGTTCCGATGCGCGTCGCGCATTTGCTTCATCGCCGCCGGGCATTCCTCGACGAACAGGCGCGCGAGCTCCGCGAAGAGGTCGCGGTCGCCCTCCAGGCGATCGAGCGCCACCGCGAGGTCGAGCGCCGGTGCACCCTTCGGCGCCAGCGATTGTGATTCATGCGGCACGCTTCCGGCAGGGCGGTGATCCGGCTCTATTGCACGGTCAATCGCGGCAAACAGTTCGGCGATGCGGATGGGCTTGGTGACGTAATCGTCCGCTCCAGCCTCGAGAGACCGTTCGCGATCACCCTGCATGGCGTGGGCTGTGAGTGCCACGATCGGAAGACGCCGGCCGCCGCTCCGTTCTTTCAAGCGAATGGCGCGGATCGCTTCAAAACCATCCATCACCGGCATCTGCAGATCCATAAGCACGATATCGGCACGCTCGCGTTCGAGAACAGCCAATGCTTCAAGGCCGTTTTCGGCGGAGTAAACAGTATGGCCGTGCTTTTCGAGCAGCGCCTTGGCAAGTTTGTGGTTTACGGCGTTATCTTCGGCTAGCACGATATTCAACCGGCGGGTTGGCTGCGGCAGAGGTCGTTTGTTTTCGAAATCCGCCCCCGAGCGCTTCGTGCCGGTGATCGCGATGGAGATCGCTTCCAGCAGTTCGGCAGGGTGCACCGGCTTGGTTAGGCACGCGGCAATACCCAGCTCCCGCACGTGCGGCGCCTCCTCAGACACTACGCTGGAACTTAGCAAGATGACCGGGACGGGCAAAATGCCCCGCCGGCGAACGTTTGCGATCAGTTCTAAACCGTGCATCTCGGGCATTTGCATATCGGTGATCACCAAACCGAACGGGCGGTTGTCTCGCTCCGCTGAATCCATCGCCTGCAAGGCGGCTCGACCGGAATCGACGGCCGTTGGACGGGCGCTCCAGCGTGAGAGCATTTCGCACAAAGCAGCGCGGTTGGTTTGGTTGTCGTCAACCACAAGCACCGGGAGGTCTTTCACAAGCTCGCGGCGAGCTCCCGAAACATCCGCGTCATCCGCATCAGCGAATTCGAAGGGAATCACGAAGTGAAACGTGCTCCCTACGCCCGGCTCACTTTCCACCCACATTCTCCCTGCCATCAAATTGATCAGCCGCGTGGTGATGGCCAGCCCCAGGCCCGTGCCGCCGTATTTGCGGGATGCGGAGCTATCCGCCTGGGTGAAGGCCTCGAAGATCATGGCCTGTTTTTCTTTTGGAATTCCGATGCCGGTATCGCGTACGCGAAAGTGCAAAAGCATTCCAAAACTTCCTTCCTCTTGCTTTTCCACGTCCACCACGATTTCCCCGCGATCCGTGAACTTCACGGCGTTGCCGACCAGATTCACCAGGATCTGCCGAAGCCGGTTGGCGTCTCCCTTCAAGCGGCCGGGAATCCCGGGACCCACGCGCCAGGCAAGCTCCAATCCCTTCTGTTGAGCGCGCACGCCGAGCACTTTCACGATTTCGGCGATGCTCTGCTCGAAAGCAAAATCGATCCGTTCGAGTTCCAGTTTGCCGGCTTCGATCTTGGAAAAATCCAGGATGTCGTTGATGAGCGTGAGCAAGGAATCCGCCGAGGTCTTCACCATTCCCAGGTAGTCGCGTTGCTCGTTGCTGAGTTCGGTATCCAGCGCCAACTCGGTCATGCCGATGATGCCGTTCATCGGCGTGCGAATTTCGTGGCTCATATTCGCGAGAAACTCGCTTTTCGCGCGATTGGCGGCTTCGGCTGCCTCCTTGGCGCGCAGCAGCGCTTCTTCGGACCGCTTCCGTTCCGTGATGTCCTGATACAGGACCACCGCTCCAGTGACTCGGCCTTCAATCACCAGTGGCACCGAATAGGCCTCCACGTCGACCAGCGTGCCATCGCTTCGCTTGCGTCGGGTGACCAGGTGCGTAATCTGCCCGCGGGAGAGCCTTTGGCGGCTCGTGTGCACCTCGCCATCGACATTCGGAGCGGAAAGCAAATCGAACAAATGCATGCCGCAGATTTCCTTTTGCCGGTAACGAAACAGTTTTTCGAAGGCGGGATTGCACATCTGCACGGCGTCCCGTTCGTCGATCGCGACGATGCCGATGGGGGTATTCTTGATCAGCGAATCCAGAAACAGCGTTCTTTCCTCGAGGGCCTTTTCCGCCTGCCGGCGTTCGCTCACCTCTTTCCGCAGCTCTCGCGTGCGTTCCGCCACACGGATTTCCAAGTCGTCGTGCGCTCGTTGCAGGGCGTGCTCGCGCGTCTCGATCTGCTCTAGCATCTCGTTGAAGCGGTCCACGAGTGAGCCCACCTCATCATTGCTCCTTTTCGTGGCCCGCATGGAGAAGCCGTTTTGCAAGGTGCGCGCAAAGGCCACGCGCGCCAGCTCCAAAATCGGCTCGGAAATGGTGCGTTGCAGGTTGGAAGCCAGAAAGTAAGCCGTCACGAATGACAGGCAACTTACCAGAAGCACGATCTCCGCAAACTTCCGGGTGCGCTCGTACAACGGGTCCAAATCGGAGTTGAGGTAGATAGTCCCGATCCGCTGCCCGTTCAGCTGAATGGGCTCAAAGACCTCCATATTGCGCAGCGTTAAATGTACTCCGTCACTCTTGCGAACAGGCAGCCCCGAGTTCCCGCTCGATCCCGTGGCGCGCGCGTAGGTCGCGAATAGCGATCCGTCGGGGTTGTACACTCCAGCGCTTACCACATTCGGCTGCGCTTTGAGCGAACGGAGCACCTCCCGCACGGCGCGCGAGTCTCCGAACGAAAGCCCCGCGGTCGTGTTGGGCGCCATCGTTTGAGCGGTTTGGATTAAGTCGTCCGCTAATTCGCCCCGGAAGGTGACGATGTCGTATGCGGCCAGCAGCGCGCAGGCCATCAGAATCGATACACCGCAGGTGAGCAAAACGATGTGCGTCAGTCTTTCGCGAATAGAGGTAACCCCGTTCACCGGCGCTAGCCTTTTCCGCCGCCGTCGGTGTCGAGGTCGTGAACGATCGTCGCCAGCGACAACAGTTTCGAGCTGACGCGTAGTCCTGCTCGTTCAGCCGCCGCTGGATTGATTGAAAATCGAATGCGCTCGTCCTGCATTTGGAACTGGATGGCGCCCCCTGCCGAGGCGAATCCCGGTGTCTCGCCCACCAAAAGAATGTTCGCGCCCCGAATGCTTTGAAGGATCGCCTGTAAAGGGGCTCTTTCGGAGGGGCTGATGAAGGCCATTTGGCAGCGGCGCAGCTGAGATGCATCTTGCGCGCGCAGTACGGTTACCGGATGGTTATCGATGGCCTGGCCCCGCAACGTATCATCGATCGCTTGCCCGAACGGGTCGGGACCGAGGATGCAAATCACAAAAGGCGCCTTGGGACCCGCGAAGCTGCTTGGCGGCCAATCCACGAACTTGGCAAAATTGAAAAGAAACGCGGCTTTCAGCTGATACTCGGTCGGACCGCTCTGCTGAGCCTGCGCCCTGGATCCCAGAAGACCCGTCGTGAGCGCCACAATTATCGCGCCGCACTGCCAAAACCTCTTTAGCCGGCTCACAGAAGGCGATCCACGGCGCCGACTATTCGGCTGGCATCCCACGCGTTTTATCGCCTTCAGCACCGGGCCACTCGCTAAAATCTCGCCGTAAACTTCACGTATGCCCCGCGCTTTACGAGGGTGGTGCGCTCCGTATCGGACGTGTCGACAAACTCCTCATGATGATCCTGGGCCAGGTTCTGTCCCACGAAACTGATCGCGGTGCGTTCGCTAAAATTCCACGAAACTTGCGTGTCGAGCCGCGTGTACGACGGAATTGAGGGATCGGCGAGCCGGCCAATGAAGTAAGACGAAGCGTCCCAGGAAAAGCCGCGCCACACGTTCACGTGCGATCGCAGCTGCGCCGAGTGCGAGGGACTCGATCCCTGCGCGGCGGCGACGGAGGTGGTGTCCTGACTGGCTGGGTCTAGATGCATGTGGATCTGCTCGAACGCGTATCCCGGACTGAGCATCCAGCGGCTCGCGGCGCGCCAATTGGCGGATACTTCCAGCCCATCGGTTTCGCCATGCATGAGGTTTCCGTAAGTAGACGGAATAACGAGATGCGGAGGAGCAGGAGAGTCTTCAAAAAATGGAGCCGACGGTTCTTGCGTCTCCTGATGATCGTAGAAGTTGTAGAAGGCAGCTAAATCTATGTTCACCGTACTAGAGATCGCCGCCCGGTATCCCGCTTCGAATGCCGTGAGCTCTTCGTCCTTGACGTTCGGATTGCCAATAAAAGCAAGCAGGTCCGGACCCCCGCCCGGTCCAGGAAACGAGCCGAGATTTGCTCGTAGGTTCGCGTCAACCGCCGACGGCGTTCGGAGCGCCCGGGAGACAGCGCCCCAGACCGTATCGCGCGCGCCGACCGTCCAGGCTACGCGCGCGCTCGGCATCAAACCGAATCCGGAATAGTAATTGCTCTCGAGTCGGGCGCCGGCGGTGAAAAGCACCTTATTCGGCACGACTGCTATTTGATCTTCCACGAACCCGCTGTACAGCCACGTATTCAGGTTCGCAGGCACAAACGAGATGTAAAAGCTGCCGTCGGACTTCGATATCGATTCCCTGTACTCCGCGCCCCACACAACGCTCTGCCGCTCACCCCAATCGATATGGTGCTGGAAATTGATGTCGAGCGTCCCTCGGTGGTCGTGAAGCACGTCGTTTCGTTTGTACTGATCGAATGAAACCTCCAGAATCGAGTCCGATCGGGCGGAGTATTCGTGACTCCAGACTCCCTGTAGAAATCCGCCGCTCAGGTTAAAAATGTCCTCGACGTTCACGGCTCCGGGAGACGTTAGCGAAGGCAAATTCGTGGTGGGTGAACCTTCGCTCCCAGTGAATATGTCGCCTTCGAAAGTTAACGTGTCGCGCGAACTCAACTCCGTGTCTGACCGGAAACCGCCGCGCAACATGTGCCAACCATCCCCACCATCGCCGCCGCCGAGAGCCGGCAGATGCCCGTCATTGAAGTATTGGGAGTAGACGCGATAGTTGGTCGACTTCCCGGCTTCTCCCCCGTACTGCAAAACTCCGAATCCCTGCTCCGTCGTTCCTCCCCCGGCCACAACCGTGGCGCCGCGAGTTTTCGAAGCTTTTTTCGTGATGATGTTGATGACTCCGTTCACGGCATTACCGCCCCAGATGGATCCTCCGGGCCCGCGGATCACCTCGATTTTTTCAATGTCCTCCAGCGGAAGATCCAGCTGATCCCAAAACACCCCGCCAAAGCTGTCGGTATACACGCTGCGGCCGTCGACCAACACCTGTAGCTCGTTTCCGAACCGCGCGTTGAATCCGCGCGCCGTTATCGCCCATGTATTCGCGTTGATTTGCGCAACGTCCATTCCCGGAACCATGCGGAGCAAATCCGGGATGTCCGTCGCTCCGGAACGCGCGATATCCTCTTGGGTGATGACGAAAACCGCCGCCGCGGTCTGCGATAGCTTCTGTTCGGTCTTGGAGACCGTAGTCACCTGAATACTCATCAGGTCTTGAAGGCTTTCGCCGGCGAGGCTCGCCTGGCTCTGGTCCCCAAACGCGGCAGCTGCTGCGGAAGACGCAGTGAACGCACCGCACGCAAGTACAAAGATCGCCAGCCGGCGAGCGGCACGTCTGCCTTGATTATCTATCCCCACTTCCGCATTCTCCCCAGCCCCTCAAAATCTGTTGCTCCCTAGTCGCGACGCTCAACGGGTCGGACGCAAAGGCTCTCGTTCCGCTGCCGCCATGATGTTTGGGGCGGGAGCCGTGCGGCTGCTTGGTATTCCCGCCGCCGCGGCCGCGGAACAAACGGTGTCGAATGCCGGCATGGGCACCAAGGCGCCTTCCGCTTCTTTGGAGAACAGCAAGCCGCTGCCGGCGCCGTTCCAGTCGATCGAGATCACGTCACCCAGCGCCACTTGATCGGTGGCCAACAGGTTCGCCAGCGGATAGACCACGTGCCGCTCGATGGCCCGCTTCAAGTGACGCGCCCCATACTTCAGGTCCGTCCCTTCCTTCAGCAAGAATTCCCGCGCCGCCGAAGTCACCCGAAACAGAAACCGCCCCTTGGCCGTTTCCAGCACCCTCTGCTGCACCATGCCCAGCTCGATTTCCAAAATCTGCTCGAGCTGCTCGCTGCGCAGCGGATGGAACACCACCACCTTGTCGATGCGGTTCATGAACTCCGGCGCGAACTTGCGCTTGGCCGCTTCCGTCGCCGTCCGCCCCACCT